>JAESGF010000035.1_pt1 | contig 215922 bp, 209 predicted proteins | sample 9269621 | NCBI WGS metagenome assembly JAESGF01 (sample SAMN14515066, study PRJNA621663) | algae metagenome | isolation source: Tolypothrix carrinoi HA7290-LM1 and co-occurring heterotrophs from dry rock... | place: USA: Makauwahi cave, Kauai, Hawaii | collected 2011-01-06
GCCGCGGGATGGAGCAGCCCGGTAGCTCGTCAGGCTCATAACCTGAAGGTCGCAGGTTCAAATCCTGCTCCCGCACCCAAAATCACAAGAACGCCGCCCCCCGGGGCGGCGTTTTTCTTTGCATAGTCTCCAAGGACCTGCTGTGGACCTCACGTCTCCAACGAGAAAGCGGGAGGCCGCAGCAGCCGCTTCACGTTCGCCGGCTAGCCTCCGCCAGACGCATCCAACCCTTCACGACTTGGCCTTCGGCCGCCGTGTGGCAGTAGCTCTGCGCGTCTTCGTGCCAAGGCCGGCCGCTTTGGCGAGCTCGGACCGGCGCGCGGAATAGGAAGGAGCGACCATCGGGTAGTCCGCCGGCAAGCCCCACTTCTCCCGGTAAGCCTGGGGCGTGAGCCCATGCGTGCCGAGGTGCCGCTTCAACTGCTTGTAGGCCTTACCGTCCTCGAAGCTGACCAGCCCATCCGCTCGGATCGAGCGGCGGATCTGCGCCGAACTCGGCCGAGACGCCGTCGGCGGGGTCTCTGCTTCGCCATTGGGGTTCTGCAAGGCCGCCTCCACCGATCGGATCAGCGCTGGCAGGGCGTCACTAGATACCGAGTTCCGCTGAACATAGGCGGCCACGATCTCAGTCGTCAGTCGAAGGGTGTTCTCAGCCAAGCAGTCCTCCAATCCCCCGTAGGTCATAGCTAGCACTGCTTCTGAGCAAGTCGGAAGGTCGACAATGGGACGGCGATCCAGCGATGCGCGACCAGCAGCGTGTCTGCCGAAGCATGGCCGAGCAGTCCTGCGATCGCGAGTTCGGGGTCGCCGAGGCCGGGGGCGAACGGCCGTGCGAGATCGGCGGCCGAACGCTCAAGCACATCAATGCCCAAGGCGTGGAGTGGGCGGAAGCCGATGCCGCCACGGCCTCACCGGCGGAAGCTCTGCAATATACCTGTCATCTTTCTGTCGGGAGCCTGTCATTGCCGGCGCCTAGAACCCGCGGCAGGGCAGGCGGGGGACAACGGGTCGCAGGGACGACCTGAAGCTCAGTCTCGGTTCGCCGTCCGCAGCCACGGTGGAGAACACGATGACCGGCGCGACCAAGCTCAAAACCCTCCTCGTCATGTCGCTCAGCGCGCTGGCCCTGGCCGGCTGCGGCGGCGGCGCCGACAACGTCGCCTCGCCCGGCGAGGGCGCCTTCCCGCCCGGCACGGGCGGCGGCGGCAACGGCGGCGGCACGACCCCGCCCCCCGGCACGCCCGCGGCGGACTGCCCGGCCGGCCTCTCGAACATCGGCACTGTGGCGAACAACACGCTGCGCGCCTGCCAGCTGCCCGCGAAGATCGTCGGCAACCTGGTGCTCTCGGCCCGCGCCGGCACCATCTACGCCATCAGCGGCCGCGTGGACGTGGGCGATGACCGCGGCGCCGATCCGCTAGCCCCGCTGCCTGGGTCGCAGCAAGGCATCCTGACCATCGAGCCGGGCGTGCGCCTCTACGGCTCGGGCGGTCTCGACTACATCAACGTGCAGCGCGGCAACCAGATCTTCGCCGAAGGCACCGCGACCAATCCGATCATCTTCACCAGTCGGTCGAACATCGACGGGAACTCCGGCGCCGACCTGATCGGCCAGTGGGGCGGCATCGTGATCTCGGGCCGCGCCCCCATCGCCTCGTGCCCGGCCGGCACGACGCCTCCGAACATCAACTGCGTGGCCACTTTCGAAGGCGGCGTCTCGCTCTACGGCGGCAACAGCCCGACCGACAACTCGGGCCGCATCCGCTACGTCCAGGTCCGCTACCCTGGCTTCGAAGTGCAGCCGAACCGCGAGCTGAACGGCATCAGCCTGCTGGGCGTCGGCTCGGGCACCACGATCGATCACGTCCAGGTGCACAACAGCTCGGACGACGGCATCGAGTTCTTCGGCGGAACGGTGAACCTGAAGCACATCGTGATCACCGGCGCCGACGACGACAGCCTCGACACCGACGAGGGCTACCGTGGCGGCGTGCAGTATCTGATCGTGCGCCAGCGGGCGAACGGCGGGGACCGCGCCTTCGAGCAGAGCTCGGTGGGCGTCCAGGCCTCGCTGAACTCGCAGCCGAAGTTCGCCAACTACACCGTCATCGGCACCGGCCGCACCGGCGCCGGCGACCTGCAGGTGCTGAACACCGGCACGGGCGGCCGCTTCATCAACGGCGTCATGACCTCGGCCAACACCGCCGTGGCCTGCCTCGACGTCGACACGGCCTCGACCCAGGCCGCGGCCCCGCGCTGGGACGCCGTGAACTTCTCCTGCTCGGTCGCCTTCCGGAACGACATCGACATCGACGGTGCGGCGACCGCGGCGCTGTTCAACGCGGGCACGAACAACAACTCGGCGTTCACCGCTTCGCTGAACGGCTTCATCAACGGCCCGAACGAGACGGCGCGTCCGGCGGTCGATCCGAAGGCGATCTACTCGTTCTTCGACACCACGACCTACGTCGGCGCCGTGAAGGACGCCAACGACACCTGGTGGCAGGGCTGGACCTGCGGTCTGGCCACCGGAAGCAGCTGCTGATCCCGCGGGGCGGGGCCCTTGGCGGCCCCGCCCACTCCGCGCGCGCGTCGAACTCCAGAGGCGATCCTCACATGACCCAAGTCCACCGCCCCCTCGTCGGGCTGCTCCTGTGCACCACGGCGCTGCTCGCGCCGGGTCTCGTTCATGCCCAAGCCGCCTCGCAGTCCGGCGCCTCGCAAGCGGCCGCCGAAAACGAGGTCGAGGAGGTCGTGGTCCGGGGCAAGTACATCCCGGAAGTGATGCGGGAGACCTCGGAGGTCGCCTCGATCGTCACGGCGGAAGACCTGGTCCGCCAGGGCGACGACACCGCCGCCCAGGCGCTGACGCGCCTCGCCGGCCTCAGCGTCGTCAGCGGCCGCTTCGTCTATGTGCGCGGCCTCGGCGAACGCTACTCCTCGGCCCTGCTGAACGGCTCCCCGCTGCCCAGCCCCGAGCCGCTGCAGCGCGTGGTCCCGCTGGACCTGTTTCCGTCGAACGTGCTGGCGGGCGTCAACGTCCAGAAGACCTATTCGCCGAACCTGCCGGGCGAGTTCGGCGGCGGCCTAATCGACCTGCGCACCATCGACGTGCCGGACGACGGCTTCGTGTCGCTCAGCGTCAGCGCCGGCATGAACGACGAGACCTCGCTGAAGCGCGGCCTCACCTACTATGGCGGCGACTCGGACTGGCTGGGTGTCGACGACGGCACCCGCGAGCTGCCGGCCGCCATCCGCGCCGGCATCGAGACCGGCAAGCGGATCGATTCCTCGAACTTCGGCAGCCAGGAACTGACGGTCATGGGCCGCAGCTTCCAGAACGCCAACATCAACCTCCTGCAGTCGACCAACGACGTGCCGCTGAACGGCAGCTTCGACCTGGCCGCCGGCACGAACTTCACCATGGACTGGGGCAACCTGGGCGTCGTGGCGGTGCTGGGCTACGACTCCAGCTGGTCGACCCGCAATGCGGTCCAGCAGGAGGGTGTCGTCGACCTCGAAGGTCTGTCGGTGCTCGAAGACCTGAACTCGTTCTCGACCCAGAACGACATCGTCATCAACGGCCTGACCCAGGTGGCGCTGGAGCTGGACAACCACACCTTCAAGTGGACCAACTTCTACGTCCGCAACGTCACCAAGGAAGCGCGCTCGGTCGAGGGCGAGAGCTCGCGGGCCTCGAACTACATTCGTGACGACTGGACCGCCTGGTACCAGCGCGAGCTGATCGACACCCAGCTGACCGGCCAGCACCGCCTGGGCGACCTGGAGATCGACTGGCGCGGGTCGTACGCCCGCACCGAGCGCGACGTGCCCTACGAGCGTCAGGTCCGCTATCGCCTGGTCGACGACACCTACCTGCACAACCCGCAGTCGGACGCTAACTTCATCCGGTTCAGCGAGCTGGAGGACAAGGCGACGGGCTTCGGCATCGACTTCAAGTACCGGCTGGAGAACCCGTACATCGCCGACATGACCCTGTCGGCGGGCTACGCCTACTACAAGAACGAGCGGTTCTCGGACAGCCGCGCCTTCCGGTTCACGATGAACCAGACGCCGTCGATCGCCTTCCAGATGCAGCGCGTCGACTTCCTGTACTCGGACTTCAACATCGGGCCGGACGGCCTGATCCTGCGCGAAGTCACGGGGTCGGAAGGCGCCGCCGCCTACGAGGCGGAGCTCACCACCAACGCCGGCTATGTGCAGGCCGAGGGCGAGATCTTCCCGGCGGTCCGCGCGACGATCGGCGCCCGCTACGAGAGCGGCGAGCAATTCGTCCAGGCCATCGACCTGTTCGCGGCGACGCAAGGCGAGGGCCGCGAGCTCAACAACGACTACCTGCTGCCGGCCGCGACGCTGACGTGGAACTTCGCCGAGGAGCAGCAGCTGCGCTTCGGCATCTCCAAGACCATCGCCCGGCCGCAGTTCCGCGAGCAGGCGCCGCAGCTCTACCTCGACCCGGAATCGGACCGGACCTTCATCGGCAACCCGTACCTGGAGGATTCCGAGCTCATCAACCTGGACGCCCGGTACGAGCGCTACTTCGACCGCGGCCAGTTCGCGACAATCGGCGTCTTCTACAAGGACATCGACAAGCCCATCGAGTCGGTGGTCAACGAGTCGGGTTCGGGCCTGCAGCAGAGCTTCCTGAACGCGCCGCAGGCGGTCCTCTACGGCGTCGAAGCCGAGTTCAAGAAGTTCTTCGAGCCGCAGCTCGATACGCCCTGGATCAGCGGCCTGCGCTGGCTGGTCGCGGCCAACTACACCTACACCAAGGCCGAGGTGAAGGTGGACGACGGCGACGTGGTCTACCCGCGGACCGCCTCGGGCCAGCCGGCTCCGGCCGCAAACTTCATCATCGACGGCAGCCCGCTGCAGGGCCAGTCCGAGCACCTGGCGAACGCCCAGTTCGGCTTCGAGACCGAGGACGGCCTGACCCAGGCGACGCTGCTGGCCAACTATGCCAGCAAGCGGATCACCGCCCGCGGCCAGGCCGGCGCGCCGGATTTCGAGCAGAAGCCGGGCATCCAGCTCGACTTCACCCTCCGCCACAAGTTCGAAGCCTGGGCCCAGGAGTTCACGTTCGGCGTCGAGGCCCGCAACCTGCTGGGCGAGGAGTTCGACGAGTACCAGGCTCGCGGCGGCGACGAGATCAAGCTCAACAACTACGAGCTCGGCCGCAGCGTGTCGTTCAGCCTGTCGGCCCGCTTCTAAGGGCTTGCCGGACCGCCTGCGGCCAGCGGCCGCGGGCGGCTCCTCCTGCCGCCCGGCAGTGTCACGGTAGCGTCACTCAAGCTTCACGCGATCGTCGGCGTCGTCCGCCAAAGGTTCGCCGTCCCGCCTGACATGGCGGCTACGGGGGATCGGTTGAAGCTCCAGCTCCAAGGCCTCGCCGCGGTTCGTCCGCGGACGCTTCTGCAGGCGGCCGAAATCCTCCTGGCGGCGGCGCTGGCGGTGGTCGGCGCGCGCCTGGTCTGGGTGCTGGCGACGCCTGCGGGGCCCTTCGGGGAGGCCGGCCGGATGCCCGCCGTGGCGGCCGCGCCCCAGGCGGACCTCTCCATCCTCGCACAGTTCGATCCGTTCTTTCGCGGCGTCGCTCCTGCCGTGGCAGCGGCCGAGGCGCCGTCGGGCGGCGGCCTTACCCTCTACGGCGTGCGCGTCAGCGGCGCGGGCAAGGGCTCGGCGATCCTGGGCTCGGTCGATGCGCAGCGCTCGTTGGAGGTCGGCCAGGAGGTCGAGCCGGGCGTCGTGCTCGCGGCCGTCGCCCCCGACCATGTCATCCTGCGCCGCGCCGGCGCCCGCCAGCGACTGGACTTCCCGAGGCCTTCGGGCGGCGGAGCCTTGATGCCGGTCTCCAGCCCGTTGGCCGCAGCCGCCAGCGCCGACGCCGGCCCGAGCGTGAACCTCAATCGCCTGCTGGACCAGGTGAGCCTGGTCCCCCGCCAGCGGGACGGCCGGCCGGCCGGCTACCAGGTCGTGCCCCGCGGCGGTGGCGACGCCCTGCGGGCCGCCGGGCTCCAGCGGGGCGACGTGCTGCTGTCCGTCGACGGCGTGGTGCTCACGCCCGAGCGGGTCAGCCAGCTCCGCGAGGAGCTCGCCAATTCCACCGGCGCCGAACTGCGCCTCGAGCGCGGCGGCCAGATCATGACCACCAGACTGCGGATGGCCCCCCAGTGAAATGCTTTTCCGCGACACGCTCTTCCGCCAAACGCCTTCTCGCGCTCGTCCTCTCGGCGGCGCTGCTGGGGCCGCTCGCGCCGCCGGCGGCGCAGGCCCAGGAGCAGGTGCTGAACCTGCAGGACGCCGACATCCGGATCTTCATCCAGGACGTGGCGCGCGCCACCGGGCGCACCTTCATCATCGACCCCCGCGTGCAGGGAAAGGTCTCGGTGGTCAGCCAGGAGCCGCTGTCGCGGGCCGAGCTGTTCGACGTGCTGATGTCGACGCTGCGGGCGAACGGCCTGGTGGCGATCCCCACGGGGTCGGGCGCCTATCGCGTCGCGCCGGAAGACGGCGCCGCGACCCAGCCGGCGAGCCTCGGCGCCTCCGCCGGCTACGGCTTCGCCACCCAGGTGTTCCGGCTACGCAATCTCGACGCCGCCTCGGCCGCCGACACCCTGAAGCCGCTGGTCGGCCGGCAGGGCGCCATCCAGGCCGTGCCGCGCGGCAACATGATCGTCGTCGCCGACTATGCCGACAACCTGCGCCGCATCCGGGGGCTGCTCAGCCAGATTGACCAGGACCGCGGCGTCACCGAGACCGTGACCCTGAAGTCGAGCTCGGCGCGCGAGATCGCCGGCGTTCTCAACGACCTACTGAAAGGGCCGGGCGCCGACGCGGCCGCGCGCAATGGCGTGGTCTCTATCGTCGTGGTCGAGAGCAGCAACTCGATCATCCTGAAGGGCGAGGCCGAGACGGTCCGGCCGCTGCTGACCGTGGTCGCCGACCTCGACCGCCGGGCCGAGACGGCCGGCGACGTCCGCGTGGTCCAGCTGCAGCACGCCAATGCCGAACAACTTGTGCCGGTGCTGCAGCAACTGGTCGGCCAGCCGGTGACGCCCGCGACGCCGGCCGCCCCCGGCCGCAGCCGCCCAGGAACCGAGCCCGCGGTCCAGACCGACGCGCCCCCGACCGTGACCCCGGCCTCCACCGGGCCGCAGCGCGCCAACATCGCCCGCTATCCCGGCGCGAACGCCATCGTCATCGCCGCCGATCCCGAGACCCAGCGGATGCTGGCCGAGGTGATCCGCCAGCTCGACATCCGCCGCCGCCAGGTGCTGGTCGAGGCGATCGTCGTCGAGGTGTCGGACGAGGCCGCCAAGCGGCTGGGCGTGCAGTTCGCCATCGCCGGCATCAACGGCTCGGCCATTCCGTTCACGGCCACCACCTACGGCAACGCCCAGCCCAACCTGCCCGCGATCCTCGGGAGCATCGCCGCCGAGAAGAACCTGCCGGAGGACGACGAGACCAAGGCATTGCTGCGCGACGCCGCGGTCCGCTCGCTGCTGGGGGCGACGGGCATGACCGTGGGCGGCGGCGGCCAGATCGGCAACGACGCCCTGTTCGGCGTGGTCATCAACGCCGTGAAGTCCGACACCGCGTCCAACCTGCTGTCGACGCCGTCGGTCATGACCCTCGACAACCAACCGGCCACCCTGCTGGTCGGTCAGGAGGTGCCCATCACCACGGGCGAGAGCCTGGGCGCCAACAACGAGAACCCGTTCCGCACCATCTCGCGTCAGAACGTCGGCGTGCAGCTGGAGGTGACGCCGCAGATCAATGCGGGCGGGACCATCACGCTCTTCCTGCGCCAGGAGGTGTCCAGCGTCGCCGGGCCGGTCAGCAACAACTTCAGCGAACTGGTTCTGAACAAGCGCGAAATCGAGACCACGGTGAACGTCGACGACGGCGAGATCCTCGTGCTCGGCGGGCTGCTGGACCAGAACGAGCGGGTGTCGGTGGAGAAGACGCCGGTGCTCGGCGACATCCCCGGTCTCGGCGCCCTGTTCCGCGGCACGGCCAAGCAGAAGACCAAGACCAACCTGATGGTCTTCATCCGGCCCAAGATCGTGGGCGACGCCGCCCAGGCCCGCGCGGCCACCGCGCCCAAGTACGAGTACATCGCAGGCCAGCAGGCCGCCCGCGACCCGGCCCGCCAGGCCGAGCTGGACCGGCTGGTCCGCGAGTACCTGCGGGCCGAGCCGCCGACCGCCCCGCTGGCGGCGCCCAAATGACCGCGCCTCGCCTCGCCTATGCCTTCGCCAAGAAGCACGGCGTGCTGCTGCTCGAGCTGGGCGACACGGCGGTGGTGGGCCTGCGCGAAGGCGCCGAGCCCGCCGCCCTGCTGGAGGCGCGGCGGGCTCTCCGCACGCCGCTGACCGTCGAGCCGCTGTCGCGCGGAGATTTCGAGCGGCGGCTGTCCGAGACCTATGCCGGCGATGGCCTGATGGCCCCGGGCGAGGACCTGGAGCTGCCCGGCCTGGACAGCCTGGCCGACGACATCCCCGCCGCCGCCGACCTGCTGGACGCGCAGGACGACGCCCCCATCATCCGGCTGATCAACGGCCTGATCGCCGAGGCGGTGCGGCGCGGCGCATCGGACGTCCACATCGAGCCTTTCGAGACGGCCCTGCTGGTGCGGCTGCGCATCGACGGCGTGCTGCAGGAGGTGCTCAGCCTCTCGCCGCGGGTGGCCCCGCTGCTGGTCAGCCGGGTGAAGGTGATGGCCCGGCTCGACATCGCCGAGAAGCGCGTGCCGCAAGACGGCCGCATCTCGCTGGCGCTCGGCGGCCGCGCACTGGACGTCCGCGTCTCCACCCTGCCGGCGCGGGCCGGCGAGCGCGTGGTGATGCGGATTCTCGACCAGGACCAGGCGCGGCTCGGCCTCGAGGACCTGCGCATGTCGGCCCGGGCGCTGGAGGTGTTCGAGGGCGCCCTGCGCGAGCCCAACGGGGTGATCCTGGTCACTGGCCCGACGGGTTCGGGCAAGACCACCTCGCTCTACGCCGGGCTGTCGGTGCTGAACGACGCCACCCGCAACATCCTGACGATCGAGGACCCGGTCGAGTACGCCTTCCAGGGGCTCGGCCAGACCCAGGTGAACACCAAGGTCGGCATGACCTTCGCCGCCGGGCTGCGAGCGATCCTGCGGCAGGATCCGGACGTGGTGATGGTGGGCGAGATTCGCGACGTGGAGACCGCCCAGATCGCCGTGCAGGCCAGCCTCACCGGCCACCTAGTGCTGTCGACCGTCCATACGAACGACGCCGTTGGCGCGGTGACCCGCCTGCGCGACATGGGTGTGGAGCCCTTCCTCCTGGCCTCCACCGTGCGGGCCATCGTCGCCCAGCGCCTGGTGCGGCGGCTGTGCCCCGAGTGTCGCCGCCCCGAGCCGGCCGACGCCGCGACGGCGAAGCTGGCCGGCGTGCCGAAGGGCTATCCGATCTTCCGCGCCGGCGGCTGCCCGGCCTGCGCCCAGACCGGCTACGTCGGCCGGGTCGGCGTGTATGAGGCGCTGCGGGTCGACGAGAAGGTCCGCCGCCTGATCGGCGAGGACGCGGGCGAGGACGCCATCGCCAAGCTCGCCTTCCCGGGCGGGGCCGGCACGCTGCAGGCGGAGGTTCGCCGCTATGTCGCCGAGGGGACAACCACGCTCGAAGAGGCGATCCGGGTCAGCCGGCAGGAGGCCGACGAACATGTCGGCGTTTGACTATGTCGCCCTCGACGGCGGCGGTCGCACGCGCCGCGGCGTCGTGGCGGCCGCCGACGAGCGCGCCGCCCGCGCCGCGCTGGAGGGCCGTCGCCTCACGCCGGTGCGCCTCGCGCCGGCCGCCGCCGCAGCCAAGCCCGGGTTCAAGCTGCTGCCGGACCGCATCGGCACGCGGCAACTGGCGCTGATCACCCGGCAACTCGCCACCCTGATCGCCGTCGCCCCGCTGGAGGAGGCGCTGCGCACCCTGACCCAGCAGGCCGAGCGCCCGGCGCTGAAGCGGGTGCTTTCCGGGACCCACGCCGCGGTGCTGGAAGGCCGCCGGCTGTCCGACGCGATGGCGCGCCAGGGCGAGGCCTTCCCGAGGCTCTACCGGGCGATGATCGCCGCCGGCGAGAGCTCCGGCGCGCTGCCCGAGATCTTGGAGCGGCTCGCCGACCTGCTGGAGAAGGACGAGGCGGCCCGCAGCCGGCTGCTCGTCGCCCTCATCTATCCCGCCGCGCTGGCCGTGACCGCGCTGGCGGTGATCGCCGCCCTGATCACCTTCGTCGTGCCCCGTGTGGTCGAGCAGTTCGACAGTATGGGCCAGCGCCTGCCGCTGCTGACGCGCATCATCATCTTCATCGCCGAGGGCGCGCGGGACTGGGGCTGGCTGGTCGTGTTGCTTCTGATCGCCGCGGGGGCCGCCGGCGCCTATACGCTGCGTCGTCCAGAGCTGCGCCTGAGGTTCGATCGCGCGGTCCTGGCCCTGCCGGGATTCGGCAAGCTGATCCGGGACCTGCACGCCGCGCGCCTCGCCCGCACGCTGTCCACCATGATCGCCAGCGGCGTGCCGGTGCTCGAGGGCCTGCTGCTCACCGCGCCCACCGTCCATAACCGCGCCCAGCGGCTGGCCGTCGAGGAGATGGCGACCGCGGTGCGCGAGGGCGGCAGCCTCTCGGGGGCCATGCGCAGGGTCGCGATGTTCCCGCCGATCCTCGTCTACATGACCGCCAGCGGCGAGAACGCCGGCCGCGTCGACGTCATGCTGGCCCGCGCCGCAGAGTACCTCGAGCGGGAATTCAACGTCGTGGTCGCCGTGGCGCTCAGCCTGCTCGAGCCCGCGATCATCATCGTCATGGGCCTGATCGTGACGCTGGTCGTCCTCTCGATCCTGCTGCCCATCCTGCAGATCAACACGCTCGCCTTCCGATGAGGTTCCCCATGCGCAAGCCCCTCAAGCCCCGCCGGTCCGAGGCCGGCTTCACCCTGGTGGAGGTGATGGTCGTGGTGGTGATCATCGGCCTGCTGGCCACGGTGGTGATGATCAACGTCCTACCGAGCCAGGACCGCGCCATGAAGGAGAAGGCCCGGACCGACGTGGCCGTGCTGGAACAGGCGCTGGAGACCTATCGGCTGGAGAACCTGACGTTCCCGTCGTCGGACCAGGGACTTTCGGCCCTGGTGACCGCGCCGGCGGGCCTGACGCGCCCCGACCGCTACCGCGACGGCGGCTACATCCGGCGGCTGCCGCAGGACCCGTGGGGCAATCCCTATCAGTACCGCTATCCCGGCGAGCGTGGCCGCTTCGACGTCTACTCGTTCGGGGCCGACGGCCAGAAGGGCGGCGAGGGCGATGACGCCGACATCGGCAACTGGGGCTAGGCCTGCGGGCCGGCCTCGGGTGGAGCGCGGCTTCTCGCTGGTCGAGATGATGGTGGCGCTGGCGATCCTGGGGCTGCTGACGGGCGCGATCCTGATGACCCTGCCGCCGCAGGGGCCGCGCGCCTCGGACGAGGCCGAAGCCCTTGCCGCGCGCCTGGAGCACGCCCGCGAGGCGGCGCTGACCGCCAACCGTTCGGTCGAGGTGACCTTGGAGGCGGACGGCCTGGGCTTCCGCGAGCAGCGCCGCGGCCAATGGGTTCCGCTGGCGGAAGGGCCGTTCAAGCCGCGGCCGTGGCCGCAGGGCCTGGCAGTGGCCGTGGAGTCCGACGGCGGGCGCGCGGTGCGGTTCGACAGCACGGGGGCCGCGGAGCCCGCGACGGTGCGGCTGTCGAACGGCCGCAGCACGACCCGCGTCGTGGTGGACGCCCAGGGCGAGGTGCAGGTGCATGACGCCGCGCGCTGAACAGGGCTTCACGCTGCTGGAGATGCTGGTCGCCATGGCGGTGCTCAGCCTGGGCGCGCTCGCCCTGCTCAACCTGGCCGGCGAGAACACGCGGACCGCAGGCGTGATCGAGGAGCGCTTCTTCGCCGGCGTCGTCGCCGAGAACCGCGCCATAGAAGCCCTGACCTCGTCCGTGCCGCCGACGCTCGGCGAAGAGGCCGGCGCCGATCCGGCCGGCGGCCGCACCTGGCCGTGGACGCGCCGCGCCAGCGTCGCCGGCGCCGGCATGACCCGGGTCGAGGTGCAGGTCCTGCCGCCCCAGGGCCGCGGCGTAGCCGGCGAGGTCACGGCTTTCCGGGGGCCGGCATGAGAAACGGCTTCACCCTCGTCGAGATGATGGTGGCGCTGCTGATCTTCGGCCTGATCTCGGCGGCCGGCGTCGCGGTGATGAGCTTCAGCGTCGACAGCCAGAAGGTGGTGCGCGTGCGCACCCACCGCATCGGCGAGCTCCAACGCGCGCGCTCGGCGCTCAAGGCCGACCTCGCCCAGGCCGCGCAACGCACCGTGCGCGACGAGGCTGGACGGCCCGGCGGCCGGGCGCTCGGCGGCGGCGAGCAGGACGTAGGCGGCCCGATGCTGCAGCTGGTTCGGCGCGGCTGGGACAATCCCGACGCCGACCCGCGCGCCTCGCTGCAGGCTGTCGAGTACCGGCTGAATGAGGGTCGGCTGGAACGCCGCGCGCGGCCGGCGCTGGACGGCGCCGCCTACGGTCCGCCGCAGGTGCTGCTGACCGGCGTCCGGGCGGGCGAGGTGGCGTTCCTTGTCCGCGGCCAGTGGATCGAGGCCCTGCCCAACGGGCCGCAGCAGCCGCTGCCGCAAGCCGTGCGCCTCGACCTGACGCTGGAGGATTTCGGCCCGCTGTCGCAGCTGTTCCTCGTCTCCGGGGAGCCGGCGTCATGAGGCGGCGGGAAGAACAGGGCGTAGCGCTGCTGAGCGTGCTGCTGCTGGTGGCCGTGATGTCCGTCATGGCCGTCACCGTGCTGGACGAGATCCGCTTCGGCGTCCGCCGCGCCGCCAACGCCGAGGCTGTGGGTCAGGCTCGCTGGTACGCGCTGGGCGCCGAGGCGCTGGCGCGCGGCCGCATCCGCACGCTGCTGTCGACCGACGCCCGCGCGAGCGGCTGGAGTGGTCAGGCGGCGAGCTTCCCGGTGGACGATGGGCTGATCCAGGCGCGGCTGTCCGACGGGGGCAACTGCTTCAACCTCAACAGCGTGGTCCAGGGCCCGCCCGAAGGGCTGCGCCGGAACGACGTGGGCGTGCGCCAGTTCGTGAACCTCGCCCGCAGCCTGGGCTTCGTCGGTCGTCAGGCGGACAGCCTGGCCGCCGCCGTGGTGGACTGGCTGGACGCCGACCCGTTGCGCGAAAGTGGCGGGGCCGAGGATGAAACCTACGTCGACTACCGAACCGCCGGCACGCTGATCGCCGAGCGCAGCGAGCTGCGCGCCATCCGCGGCTTCGACGCGGAGGTTTATACGCGCCTGAAGCCCTATGTCTGCGCCCTGCCGAACGCGACGCTCGCGCCGATCAACGTCAACACGCTGACCGAGGACCAGGCGCCGCTGGTGGCCATGCTGACGGAAGAGCCGCTGCCGCTCGCGGCCGCCCGGCGGGTGATCGCCGCCCGGCCCGTGGGCGGCTGGGGCAAGGAGGACTTCCACAGCCATCCCGTCTTTCAGCAGGCGGCGCTGACCGACGAGGCCATTGGCCAGCTTACCGACCAGCCCACCTACTTCCGGCTCGAAACCGAAGTGACCTACGCCGACGCCGAGGTGATCGGCAGCGCGCTCCTGATGTTCGACCGCGACCTCGGCCGCGTGGTCGTCGTCGCCCGGCGCTGGGGACCCGAAGAATGAAACGCACCCGCCTCATCTTCCTCAGGGCCGATCCGCAGGCGCCGCCCGGCTATCTCCTGCTCAACGAGTTCGGCGAGCCCGTCGGCCGGGGCGCCCAGCCGTTGCAGGCGGAGGCGCCCGCCGTCCCCACCACGATTGTACTCGTGGTCCCGGGCGCTGAGGCCGTGGCGCGGTGGCTGGCCCTGCCCGGCCGCAACGACCTGCAGGCCCGCGCCGCCGCCCGGCTGCTGCTGGAGGACGAGCAGGCCCTGGGCGAGCCGGTGCATGTGGCCCTCGGGCCCGTCGAAGCCGACGGCGCGCGGCTGGTCGTCTCGGCGGCCGAGGCGCGGATGCAGGCCTGGCTGGCGACCGCGCGGCTGCACGGCCTGGAGCCTGACGTGGTCGTCCCCGATCACCTGCTTCTGGCGCAGCCGCTGGAGGCCGACGTCGTGGCGGTGACGCTGGACGATCAGGTGGCCGTGCGCGGCGATCGCCTCGCGTTCACCGCCGAGCCGGACCTGGCGGCGGTGGTCCTGGCTGGCCGCATCGCCCAGGCTGTCGCTGAACCCGACGCCGTCGAGCGGCTGTTCGCCGCGGGCGCCGGCCGGATCCCGGTCAATCTGCTGCAAGGCGACTTCGCGCCGGCTGATGGGGCGCGGCCGGACCGGCGCCAGCTGGTCCGCGTGGCGGCGCTGGTCGCGGCGCTGGTGCTGTCGCCGCTGCTGCTGGACGCCGCCCAGGCGCTGCGGCTGACCTTCGCCGCGCAAAGCGTCGAGGCCGACACCCGCGCCCAGGCTGCGGCCGTTCTGCCGAAGGGCCAGGCGGTCAACGACCCGGCGGCCCAGGTGGCCGGGCAGCTCGACCGGCTGGAACTCGCCGCCGGCGGCGGGCCCGCCGGCCTGGCCGCCCAGCTGTTCCGCAATCTGCAGAGTCTCGATCAGGCCCAGGTGGAGAGTGTCATCGTCTCGCCCGACGGGGCGCTCCGGGCCACGATCAGCCACGCAAACTATTCCGACATCGACCTGCTCTCCGACGGCCTGCGCCGCGAGGGCGTGGCGCTGCGCGAGGAGGCCACCCGCGAGGAGGCCGGCGGCCGCATCGTCAGCGACGTGATCCTGGGAGTGCGCCGATGATCGCGCGGATCGAAAGTTGGTGGACCGCCCGCACGCCGCGCGAGCGGGTGCTGCTGGCGACGATGAGCGTGGCCCTCGTGGCGTTCGTCCTATGGTTCGGCGCCTACCGGCCGCTGGCCCAGGCGCATGCGGCCGCCGAGCGTCGCTATGACGCCGCGCTGAGCGAACAGGCGGCGGTGCGCGCCGCCGCCGCCCGCATCCGGCGGCTACAGGCTCAGGCCACGGCGCCGACGCGCACCGCGCCGCCGGCGGAGGCGGTGAACGCCTCGGCGGCTGAGGCCGGCCTGACGCTGACCCGCGTCGAGCCGGAAGAGGCCGGCGGCGTGCAGGCGGCGATCGGCGGGGTCTCGTCGACCAAGCTGTTCGCCTGGCTGGCCGCCCTGCAGCGCGACTACGGCGTGACGCCGCGCCACCTGACGGTGATCAAGGACGAGGCCGGAGGGCTGTCGGCCGACGCCACGTTCGGGGGCGGGGAATGAGGCTGGTGTGGGCGATCGCCGGCGCCGTCTTCCTGCTGGCGCTGATCGTGCTAACGCCGCTCCGCATGGCGCTGGGATGGACGAACGCCGACGCCGCGGGCCTGACGGCAGGGCGGGTCGAGGGCACAGTCTGGTCCGGCCGCCTGCATGACGCCGGCTTCCGCGGCGTGGCGCTGGGCGACGTCGGGGCGGGGCTGGATCCGCTGGGCCGCGGGCTGCAGCTCGCCGTCAGCGGCGATGTCGAGGGGCGCGGCCGGGTGAAGCTCCGCAAGGGCGGGCTCGGCCTGTCGGGCCTCGACGCCACGCTGCCGCTCAGCCGCATCGCGCCCACCCTGCCGTTCGACGGCGCCCTGTCGCTCGACGGCTTGTCCTTGGATATGCGCGACGGGTCCTGCCGCAGCGCCGCCGGCCGGGTCTCGGTCGAGGCGGTGACGGTCCGCGGCGTCGAGCGGCCGATCCCAGGCCTGATCCTCACCGGAAGGGCCGCCTGCCAGGGCGGGCGGGTGACCGTGCCGCTGGCCGGCGCCGGCGGCGGGGTGGCGGTGGACGTCGCGCTGTCGTTCGACGGCGCCGGCGGCTACGAGGCGCTCACCCGCGCCCGGGCGACCGACCCCGCGGCGCTTGCCGCGCTGTCGGCAGGCGGGTTCGAGCGCGGCCTGGACGGCTTTACCCGCACAGACGGTGGACGCCTCGGTGCGGGCCGCTAGCCTCGCTTTCGCACTGTGTCTGGCCACAGCGTCGGCCGAGGCCGCCGAGGGGTTGGAGCCGCTGACGCCGCTGCCGCGTCTCGACAAGGGCGCCTGCGCCGTCACGGTCTGGAGTCGGTCCGAGCCCCGCGGGCCAATCCTCGTCATTGCGGGCACGCCGCCGGTGGCGCGCATCCGGCGCAACGGCCGGCTGAAGCTGCTGCCGCGATCCGGGGAGCCGGCCGTCGAGGGCCGGCAGGTCTTCCGCGGCATGGGCCTGCGTCTGGACCTGATGCTGGAGTTGAGGCCGGGCCTGGTCCTCCAGAGCCCGACGCCGCCCGAGGGGGTATTGGGGGTGACCGAGGCCGACGGCGTTTCGACGCTGATCCCGGTGACGGCGCTGCCGAGCTGCGGCTAGCCCGCGAAGGGACCGTAGAGCCAGGTCAGCCAGATCCCCGCCGCCAGGCCGACGCCGAAGGGCAGATGCTGATCGGCGCCGATGCGCCGCCCCGTCAGGGCCAGCACACCCACGGCCGCCAGCCCCCCGGCCGCCGCCCAGACGAGCACGGTAGGCAGGCCAATCCAACCGACCCATGCGCCTCCCCCGGCCAGCAGCCAGGCGTCGCCGCCGCCCAGGCCCTCGCGGCCCCGAAGCCGCCGGTACGCCCAGGCCAACGCGGACAACGCCAGGAAGCCCGCCGCGGCGCCGATCAGGCCGGCGCCGAGGGCGTCGAGCCCCTGGGCCGTGTCGACGAGCAGCCCTGTGACGATCAGGCCGGCGGTGAGCGGCAGAGGCAGCCAGAAATGCTCGGCGTCCAGGACGGCCAGCAGCAACAGGGCCCAACCCATCAGCGCGCCGGCGACGCCGAGCGGCCCGGGATGGAGCATCTGAGCCCATAGCGCGAGGCCCGCACAGGCGGCGGCGAAGCCAGCCATCCGCCGCGGCCGCGTCGTCGCGCCGCCCGCCATGCGCACGGAGGCGCGCGCCAGCAGCGGACCTACCGCGAGACCAAGCGCGGCCGGCGCCCAGGTCCAGAACTCTTCCATCAGTCGCCGATGGCCTCCCAGACCTCACTGGGCGAGACCTGGAACAGCAGGCCGATCGAGCGCAGCGAGGCGCCCTCGCGGTAGAGCTTCCGGGCGTAGTCGAGCTGGTACTTGGAGAGCGCGTTACGGCTGCCGCTCTTCAGGCTGGAGGCGCCGGCCGGCAGGCGGCTGGGGCGGCGGACCTCGTGCTCGGCCAGCAGGGACAGCACCTTCAGCACCGTCTCGGACGGCTCCAGCGGCTCGCCGTCGGCGGTGTCGCCCAGCACCTGCAGGGTGACGCCGACCTCGAGGAAGTTGCGGATCATCTGGGCCAGCTCGCCAGTGCTGCGCTGGAAGACGTCGAGGCTGTGGACCCGCACCTCGTCGCCGCTTTTCAGCCCGAACAACAGTCGGGCCAGACGGCGTTGAGCCTCGGGCGTGGGATGAGCTTCCTGCAGGACGACATCACAGCCGACCGCATCCAGCAGTCGGCGCTGGGCCGCCACGGGCGGCAGGCTCGGAGCTTCCCGGACAATGCCGTAGCGCACGGACGAGCGGACCCCACCCAGTCAAGACCATGGTCGCTCCCGCACGCGCGGCGCTCCCCCGAGCCGGAACTATCAGCAGGGCATGCGACATAGCGGTGACGCTTCGATGATGGTGTTGCGAATCCGCGCGCCCGGGGTCCGCGCAGGGCCACACGCAGTTGTGCGACGATGACTGTCACAAAACTTTTGCAAAGCACGGCTATACGATGCAGTTTTCCTCCAGAAGCGGCGCTTGAGTCCGGCGATGACTTGTGGAGGATCAAGGGATGCGTATCGCGAAGGGGCTGGCGGTCCTGACGGCCGCGGCGGCGGTGTTCGCCACCGGCGCGGCGATCGCCAAGGAAGCGCCGAACGCCCAGGGTGCGGCCAAAGACGCCGTCGTCACGACCGCCGCGCCCGGAAAAACCCTTTATGTCTGCGAGGATACGGCGATGACGCGCCGCGCCTTCGCCCGCCAGTTCGGACAGGTCGAGTTCGTCACGGCGGACGCGGTGCGCGCCGATGGCCAGGCCTGGGCCTCGCCGAAGTGCATCACCAGCGTCGAAGCCCGGCGGCTGAAGGTCAAGCGCGTCGCCAGCGTCCGCTGAGGCGGTACAGTCTTCAAGGCTTATCCGTCGCGGGCAAGATAGTCCGTGTACAGATTAATTTCACCGATGATAGTTCAGCCTTGTAGATATACCGGGTTTTGCGCTAGCGAGTATTTCCGGGCGAGGGCGGTCGCGTAGGCGCACGTCCACGCGGAAACAGCACTCGAGGTGTCGCTTGCCCGGAACCCCCGAAGGCCTGGCCCTGCTGAAGACGCTCGACCGACACGGCGTCGTCGCGATCGACACCGGCTCGCCCGATGCGCCCATTGCGGAGCGCCTGCATGAGCAAGGGCTGATCCGCGCCGCCGGGCCTTCTGGGCCCGAAGGCCGCAGGCAATGGGTCTTGTCCGGACGAGGTCTCCGCCTCGTCCGCCAGCAGGCCCTGGCGCCCCTCGACCTCTGATCCCCTCCGTCCACGGACGCGTCCCGCCGTCACGAATGTGACGCACGGCCGTGACGCGCCTGACGCGCGACTCACCTACCTGGGCGACCATCTCGAGCTGGGGGGCGGTTCGGATGCGCCTGGGGACGATGGCTATGCTCGGGGCGTTCGCGGCCGGCGAGGCTGGGGCTCAGGTCGCGGGTCATCATCATGACGAGGCGCGCGCCGCGCTCGCCGCCCAAATCTGGGGCGAGGGGCCGGGCGTGACGCTGCAGGGGCCGCCGGCGGGCGGCGTCCGGCTCATCTACCAGACCCGGCGCGGCCAGGCCGCCCTGGCCTACCTGCCGGCCGAGCGCAGCCTGCGCGCCGTCGCGCCGGTCCCGGAAGATCCAGCCGCACGGCGCAAGCGGGCCAAGCTCGGCTACGCCCTGACCGACCGGGTGGAACTGTTCGTCGATCTGGAGAAGCGCAAGCCCTCGACCGTCGAAGAGGCCCTGGCGCAGGACTGGCTGCCGCCGGAGGCGCGGCGGCCGCGGACCTATGCGGTGGGGGTCACGACCCGCTGGTGATCGCCGATGGGTGATCAGCGGCCGTCGGCGGTGCGCCAAGCGACCGGACCAGGCGGGCCGGCCTGGACTCGGGTGCGCTCGGGCGCGGCTGCGCTGATCGCATAGCGCACCAGGTAGCCGTCGTGATCCGAGAGCCGGCGACCCGTGACGCCGTCGAACGCGGCTTCGATCTTGAGCGGACGGACCGCGCCGGGCGTCGGGCTGACGAAGGCCTGCAGGTCCTGCGAGCGAAGCCACGGCTCGGGCTCGGTCGCGGCCAGGCCATCGCACGCTGCGGGGCCGCGTCGGCAGAACTCGCTCACCACCAGATAGGGCCGCGCCTCGGCGCGGTGGTAGTAGCGCTCGGGCGCGTTTTTGACGTTGAAGTCGCCGCCGATGAGCACCGGGCGGCCCGGCGCGACGTGGCGGGCCAGGAAGGCCTGCAATTCTTCCGTCTGCCGATTGTGCGCGGCCAGCGCCTGGGCCGGCGCGGCGCGGCTGGCCCGGCGCGAGTTCATGTGGGTGTTCACGACATCCACCAGTCCGCCGTCCACCTCGACGCGGACAATCATCACGCCCTTGTTGGCCAGGCAGTCGTAGCCGGCGCAGGCGGAATAGGGCGCGCTGACCGTCGAGCGGATCGGCAGGTCGCTCAGCACGTGCAGACCGCCGCCGGTGAACTTCCCCAGCCCCTTGCGGCCGGGACCCTGCGCCCAGTGGGCGTAGCCGCTGGCCCGGGCCAGATCTTCGACTTCGCCGCGGAAGCCCTCCTGCAGCAGCACGACATCGGGCTGTCGGCCCTGGCGGCGCAATTCGGCCAGCTCGTCGCCGATGGCCCGGAGCGCCCGGGCGCGGCCCAGCGCCACCGGCCAGGGCAGGCCGCGGACGTTGTAGGTGAGGACGCTGATCTCGCGGGGTGGCGGAGGCGTCTCCACGGTCGTCGCGGGCGCTGCCGAAAGCGTCGAAATCGCGGCGAGCATCGTCAGGACCATTGAGAGGCCTCCGGCGGCAGGCGCGGGCTCTGTGCCTCGAGTCGGTGACGTCCCGATGTATCGGCCATGACCGCAGCATGACGGTCGGCCCGCTTGTATTCCCTAGGGAGGGCCTGCCATGTGCGGGCGGGTCGATTCCTGAGGAGGTCGCATGAGCGATGTGCTGAACCGGGCGGAAGCCGCCGTCAGGGCGCTGCGCCGCTTCGTGGCCGATGCGCGGACCGGCGTGGCGGGGGCCGTCGCCCCCGGCGGCGCGGTCGATCCGACCAAGCTCGACGCCGCCCAGCGCGGGGTGCACGCCTTCGCCTGGTACGCCACGACGGTCGAGGCCCTGACCCAGCTCCACGCCTGGGGCAAGCGCGGCCTCGCCGCCGGCGCATTCGGCGATGGCGAGGCCCTCGTCGTCCGTATCGCCTTCGGCGAATACCTGGCCCAGCTGCTGGGCGGCCTGCCGATGAGCCAGAACGAGTTGGCCAGGCCCTGGGATTTCGGCGCGGAGGAGCCGGCCTCGGCCCTGGCCCGTGATCCCGGCTGCGGCTGGTTCCTCGCCAACGGCAACACGCTGGGGACCCGCAAGGCGCTCGTGGAGAAGCTGGTCGCCGGCTGGCGGCCCTACGAGGGCCTGGGCGATGAAACGCTAGACGCCGTGCGCGAGCAGTTCCGCCGCTTCGCCGCCGAACGGGTGGCGCCCTTCGCCCAGAGGTGGCACCTGGACGACGTGCTGATCCCGGACGAGGTCGTCCGCGAGATGGGCGAACTGGGCGTTTTCGGGGTCTGCATCGATCCCGAGTACGGCGGCCTGGGCCTCGGCAAGCTCGCCATGTGCGTGGTCTCGGAGGAGCTGTCCCGCGGCTGGATCGCAGCAGGATCGCTCGGCACCCGTTCCGAGATTGCCGGCGAGCTGATCTCCGGCGCGGGCACGCCGCACCAGAAGGCCCGCTGGCTGCCGAAGATCGCGTCGGGCGAAGTGCTGCCCACCGCCGTCTTCACCGAGCCGGACACCGGCTCGGACCTCGCCTCGCTGCGCACCCGCGCCACCAAGGCGGCCGACGGCTCGTGGCGGATCACTGGGGCCAAGACCTGGATCACCCACGCCTCGCGCAGTGACCTGATGACGGTGCTGGTCCGCACCGACCTCGACACCCGCGGCCACGGCGGGCTCTCCATGATGCTGGCGGAGAAGACGCGGGGCACGCCCGCCGATCCGTTCCCGGACGAGGGCCTGTCGGGCGGCGAGATCGGCGTGCTCGGCTACCGCGGCATGAAGGAATATGTCCTCGCCTTCGAGGACTTTGCGGTCCCGCCGGAGGGCCTGCTGGGCCAGGCGGAAGGCCAGGGCTTCAAGCAGCTGATGCGGACCTTCGAGGCGGCTCGCATCCAGACCGCAGCCCGGGCGACGGGCGTCGCCTGGAACGCTTTCGATCTCGGCTTGAAGTATGCCATGGAGCGCCGCCAGTTCGGCCGGCCGATCGTCGAATTTCCGCGCGTCGCCGACAAGCTGGCGCTGTCGCTGGTCGAGACCGTCGTGGCTCGCGAGCTCAGCTATTTCGCCGCCCGCACGAAGGACGAGGGCGAGCGTTGCGACATCGAAGCCGGCATGGCGAAGCTGCTGGCGGCGCGGGTGGCCTGGTCGAACGCCGACGCCGGCGTCCAGGTGCACGGCGGCAACGGCTATGCCCTGGAGTTCGAAATGAGCCGCGTGCTGGCTGACGCCCGCATCCTCAACATCTTCGAGGGCGCCGCCGAGATCCAGGCGCAGGTGATCGCCCGGGGGCTGATCGGCCGGGCTTAAGCGAGGCCCAGCCGCTCGGCCTTCGCCACCAGCACCTGGGCCTGACGGATCGAGGCGGCATCGACCATCCGGCCGTCGATGGCCACGGCGCCGCGGTTCGCGCGCTCGCCTTCCGCCAGGGCGTTCAGGATCCTCCGGGCGCGGGCGACTTCGTCCGCGCTTGGGCTGAAGACCTCGTTGAGCACGGCGATCTGGTCGGGATGGATCGCCCATTTGCCCTCGAAGCCGAGGGCCGAGGCGCGCCGCGCGCTCCAGCGCAGGCCCTCTGGGTCGCGGAAATCCGCATACGGACCATCGACCGGCCGGACGCCCGCGGCGCGGCAGGCGACGACGATGCGCGCCAGGGCGTAGTGCCAGGCGTCGCCGTAATAGGGCGGCCGCGCGCCGGTCTCGTCAGGCTCGGCGAGGATGCCGTAGTCCGGCACCGGGCCGCCGATGGAAACGGTCCGCGCCCCGATCGAGGCCGCGTAGTCGCCGGGGCCGAAGTGCAGGCTCTCGATCCGCGGACTCGCAGCGGCGATGGCGTCGACGTTCTGCAGGCCCTCGGCGGTCTCGATCTGCAGTTCCAGGCCGATCCGCTCGCGGCCCGTCGCCGCCTCGATCTGGCTAAGCAGCACGTCCAGCAGGTGGACGTCGGCCGCGCAGTTGATCTTGGGGACCATCAGCAGGTCGACGCGCGGCGCCTGTTCGGCCACCTCGATCAGGTCGCGGTACATGAAGGGCGTGTCGAGGGCGTTGATCCGCACCGACACGGGCCGGTCGGCCCAGTCGATGTCGCGCAGGGCCTCGATCACCGTCTTGCGCGCCGCGGGCTTGTCGGGGGGCGCAACGGCGTCCTCCAGGTCCAGCATCACGATGTCGGCCGCGGAGCCCGCGGCCTTCTCGATGAAGCGCGCGGACGAGCCCGGCACGGACAGCTGGCTGCGGTTGGGGCGCGCGGGACGGTCTTGGCTCATGGCCCAGGATTAGACCGAAGCTCACGCTGGGGCCACCTAGCGGCCCCAGCATAAGGAAGCGCGGCTAGAGCGCGGCGCAGGTCGTGGGGTTGAGCGGCGCGGTCTCGGCGCGGGTCCACTGGTCGCCCACCTTGGTGAACTCGGCATAGGCCATGGCCGATTTGCCGGTCGAGCCGTCGGCGCTGGTGGAGGCGAAGCGCATGGCGGCGACCACCTTGGCCGTGACGCCCTTGGCGGTGTCGTCGGCCGTCAGCGGCATGGCGCCCTTGCAGGTCACCTCGAAGCCTTCGCAGCCTTTGCCGGCGTTCTTGGTCGCGCAGGCGGCGTTTGTCGCCTCGATGTCGGTGCGCCAGGCGGGGATCTGGGCGTCGAAACCGGCATTGGGGTCGCTCGACCCGGCGGACGCGCCGCCTTCGCCCGAGCCGCAGGCAGAGAGCATGAGGAGGCCGGCGAGCAAGATGACGGGGGTGGCGGCGGTACGAAGCAGCAAGGACCAGAACTCCTGAATCGAAGCGGAAGGCGTGCGCATAACGCATCGATCAAGGCGCTGGTGTGACGAACCGCAAGATAGCGGCGGTTTAGTTGGCGGGCGCCGCCTCGGACATCACCGGGCCGATTTCGTCGTGCAGCACGAGGTCTGCATATGGGTCGAGCTCGGTCGGCTCGCGGTTGACGATGGCGAGCTTTGCGCCGTTCTGCTTGGCCATCAGCGGGAAGCCGGCCGCCGGATAGACGACCAGCGACGAGCCCAGCACCAGGAACAGGTCGCAGGCCAGCGTCTCAGCTTCGGCCCGCGCCATTGGCCCCAGCGGCATCGACTGCCCGAACGAGATCGTCGCGGTCTTCACGAGGCCGCCGCAGGACCGGCACGCGGGCAGGTCCCCCGTGGCCTCGTAGAGTGACTTGAGGTCCTCGAGTTCGTGCCGCAGGCCGCATTCCAGGCAGGTGGCGTAGCTGGCGTTGCCGTGCAGCTCGACGACCTGTTCAGGCGGGACGCCCGAGGCCTGGTGCAGATTGTCGACGTTCTGGGTGATCACCGCGCTGCACTTGCCCTGGGCGACCAGCCGGGCGACCGCCATGTGGCCTTCGTTGGGCGCGCGCCCGACCCAGCCCGCCCGGCCGCTGAAGGCGCGGTCCCACGCCTCTCGGCGCTTCTCCTCGTCGGCGACGAACTCCTGGAAGTAGATGGGCTTCATCTTCGACCAGACGCCGCCGGGACTGCGGAAGTCGGGGATGCCGGATTCGGTGGAGATGCCAGCGCCGGTGAACACCACCATGCGGCGGGTATCGGCGATCATCCGGGTCAGCGCGGCTCGGGACATGGCGCGAGGCTACCTGGGCGGGCGGCTGATCGGAAGCTCTGTGGAGGGGGAGATCGGCCCGGCCGCGGTCGGGGGGATGCCAGGGGTGTTGGGCCGGGCCGATCTGCGACCGCTCGTGTCCGACAGGCAAGTCGTTGAGCGATCGAGACTAGAACTACCTGTCAAAAGGCAAGTTCCATCCGGCCTGCAAAAAGTTAAGGCCCGGGCGGCGGACCGAAAGCGCGGACCAGGTCATTCGCCCCGACGCCGTCCACCTCCAGCCGCTTCACGCGCGCGGTCTCGCCCGCGACGACCCGCACGGACGATCGCGGAACGCCTAGGGCCTTGGCGATGAGGGCCACGACCGAGGCGTTCGCCTGGCCGTCGACGGGCGCGGCGCTAACCCGGAGCCTTAGGATCGGTCGTCCAGCCTCGTTAGCGCTCCAGCCGTCAACGCCGTCGCGCCCGCCCTTCGGCGTCACTCGGACGGTGAGGCGCAGGCTCAGCCGATGACGGCCTTCACCGGAGCCAACAGCCACGGCAGGAGGTAGCCATTGATGCCCTGCAGGATGAGGATTGCGACGATCGGGCTGATGTCGACGCCGCCGAGCGGCGGGATGATCCGCTGGAAAGGCGCGAGGACCGGCCGGGTCACGGCTTCCAGGAAGCGCACCACGCCATAGACGAACTGGTTGCGCAGGTTGATGACGTTGAACGCCACCAGCCACGACATGATCGCGCTGATGATGATCGCCAGGATCAGGAGGCCGAGGATCGCGTCGAGGACGAAGTGGATGAAGCTGCCCATGCCCCCCGTTTAGCGGCCTTTTGGCCGCAGGCAAGGCGCAGGCTGCCCGGAAGCCGAAGCGCACGCTTGACAGCACCCCCGCCAATCGCCTTATTCCGCGCCTTCCTGGGGCCGTAGCTCAGTTGGTAGAGCGCCTCGTTCGCAATGAGGAGGTCAGCGGTTCGATTCCGCTCGGCTCCACCAGGAACTTCTCCCGCTTCGTTGTTCGTAAAGGGGCGGGACCCTATCCTTGGGCCTCCCATGTTCGGCCTCTTCCGCAAGAAAGCCCCTGAAGCCCGCCCGTCGACCGGCGGCCGGCTGGTCTATGCGGTGGGCGATGTCCACGGACGCTTGGACCTGCTGGGGCCGCTGCTGCGCGATATCGCCGAGGACGCCCTCGCCTCTCAGCCGGCTGAGCCCGCGCTGCTGGTGATGCTCGGCGACTACGTCGACCGCGGGCCGGACTCCAAGGGGGTCATCGACCTGCTGCTGGAGATGAAGACCTACGCACGCATCGAGACGCGCACACTGAAGGGCAACCACGAAGAGGCGCTGCTGCGCTTCCTGGACGATCCGATGTTCGGGCCCACCTGGCTGGACAACGGCGGCGGGCCCGCGCTCGCCTCGTATGGCGTCCAGCTCCCGGCCTCCCGGACCGATCCCGAGGCCTGGGCGAAGGCCAGCGCCGAGTTCAACGAAGCCCTGCCGCCGGCCCACCGCGCGTTCTTCGAGACCCTGGAGCTGATGGTAACCGTCGGCGACTACGCCTTCGTCCATGCTGGCGTGCGGCCGGGCGTCGCCATCGAGGACCAAGCCGAGCGCGACCTGCTGTGGATCCGCCAGGAGTTCCTTCAGGCGCCGGGCCCTTTCGGCAAGGTCGTGGTCCACGGCCACACGCCGACCGAGGAGGCTCAGCTGCTGAAGCACCGTCTGGGCGTCGACACCGGCGCCTACGCCACCGGCGTCCTGACGGCCGTGCGGCTCGAGGGCGAGGACCAGCGGCTGATCCAGCAGCGGGCGCGGCGTCCGCACGCCGCCTGAGTCGACGGCCGCGCCGCGACGCCTAGTGCGCGTCGTCCCAGTTCGACGCGGCGCGGGCCTCGACCACCAGCGGCACCGACAGCTGCAGCGCCGGCTCCGGCGCCGTCTCCATGACCCGCTTGGCGACCGCGATGACGGCCTCGGCCTCGGCTTCGGGCGCCTCGAAGACCAGTTCGTCGTGCACCTGCAGCAGCATCTTCGCCGTCAGGCCGGCGTCGCGCAGAGCGCCCGGCATCCGGATCATCGCGCGCCGGATCACGTCCGCCGCCGCGCCCTGAATGGGGGCGTTGATGGCGGCCCGGTCGGCGAAGCTGCGCTCGGCCTGGCTCTTCCCGCGCGCCGCGGGGATGTGGACCTTGCGGCCGAAGATGGTCGTCACGAACGCCTCGGCCCGCACCTGCTGCTGCATGCGGTCCATGTAGGTCCGGATGCCGGGGAAGCGCTCGAAGTAGGTCTTGATGTAGGCGCCGGCCTCGTCGCGCGGGATCGACAGCTGGTTCGCCAGCCCGAAGGCTGAGATGCCGTAGACGATGCCGAAGTTGATCGCCTTGGCGCGCCGACGCGTCTCGGCCGGCATGCCTTCGATCGGCACGCCGAACATCTCGGATGCGGTCATGGCGTGGATGTCAAGGCCCTCGGCAAACGCCCGCTTCAGCTGCGGGATGTCGCCGATGTGAGCCAGCAGGCGCAGCTCGATCTGGGAGTAGTCGGCGCTGATCAGCACGTGGCCGGGTTCGGCGATGAAGGCTTTGCGGATCTTGCGGCCTTCCTCGGTGCGGATCGGGATGTTCTGGAGGTTCGGGTCTTCGGACGCGAGGCGGCCGGTGGTGGCCGCCGCCATCTTGAACGAGGTGTGGACCCGGCCGGTCTTGGCGTTGATCGCCTCAACCAGGTTGTCGGTGTAGGTGCCCTTCAGCTTCGAGAGTTGGCGCCAATCCAGCAGGATGCGCGGGAGGTCGTGGCCCTGGGCGGCCAGGTCCTCCAGCACCGAGGCGTCGGTGGACGCCGCGCCGCCGCCGGTGGTCTTGCCGGTGGAGAGGCCCATCTCCTGGTAGAGGATCTCGCCGATCTGCTTGGGCGAGCCCAGGTTGAACGGCCGGCCGGCCAGCTTGTGGGCCTCGATCTCCAGCTCGCTCATCCGCACGCCGAAGTCGTTGGAAAGTTCGCGCAGGCGCTGCGGGTCGACCTTGACCCCAGCCAGCTCCATGTCGACCAGCACCCGCGGCAGGGGCCGCTCGACGGTTTCGTAGATGGTGGCCAGCCCCTCGTGAGCGAGGCGCGGCTTCAGGTGCTCCCAGAGCCGGAGCGTCACGTCGGCGTCCTCGGCGGCATAGCAGGTCGCCTGATCCAGGCCCACGTGCTTGAAGCTTTTCTGGCCCTTGCCGGTCCCGGCCACGGTCTTGAAGCTGATCGGCTCGTGGTCGAGCCAGGTCTTGGACAGCTCGTCCATGCCGTGGCCTTTCCGCAGGCCGCCCTCCAGCGTGAAGCTGATCAGCATGGTGTCGTCGATCGGCGCGACGTCGATGTCGCCGTGACGCTTCAGGACGGCGAGGTCGTACTTGGCGTTCTGCGCCACCTTGAGGACGCCCGGGTCCTCCAGCAGCGGCTTCAGCTTGGCCATCACGGTGTCCAGCGTCAGCTGATCGACGGCCGCCTTGGCTTCGAAGTCCAGGCCGCCGGTGGCCTCGTGCTCGTGCTCGTGGCCGACCGGGATGTAGCAGGCCTCCCCGGGCGCGACGGCCAGCGAGACGCCGCACAGGTTGGCGGCGGAGGACGACAGCGCGTCGGTCTCGGTGTCGAAAGCGATGACCCCGAGCTCGTAGGCGCGGGCGATCCAGGCGTCGAGCGTCGCCTCGTCCCGCACGCAGACGTAGGTGTTGACGTCGATGGCGCCGTGCTGAGGAGCCTGGAGCTTGCGCTCCGGCGCAGGCGTCGCTGTGGGCGCCTCGCCGCCGCCGACCGGCACCTTGCCGTCGCCGATGCGGCGGGCCAGCGTCCGGAATTCCATCTTCTCGAGGAAGGCGGCCAGCTCGGCGGGGTTCGGATCGTCCACGGCCAGCGCGTCGATCGGCTCCGGCAGGGGCGTGCCGCAGTCCAGCCGCACCAGTTCGCGCGAGAGGCGGATCTGGTCGGCGTACTCGATCAGGGTCTCACGCCGCTTCGGCTGTTTGATCTCGCCGGCGCGGGCCAGCAGCGTGTCGAGGTCGCCGTATTCGGTGATCAGCTGCGACGCGGTCTTGATGCCGATGCCCGGCGCGCCCGGCACGTTGTCGACCGAATCGCCGCAGAGGGCCTGCACATCGACGACCTTCTCCGGCGGAACGCCGAACTTCTCGATTACCTGCTCAACGCCGATCCGCAGGTTCTTCATGGTGTCGAGCATGAAGACCTGCGGGCCGACGAGCTGCATCAGGTCCTTGTCCGACGAGACGATCACCACCTCGCCGCCCATGTCGCGGACCTTGCAGGCGTAGGCGGCGATCAGGTCGTCGGCCTCGTAGCCGGGCAGCTCAAGGCACGGCACGCCGAACGCCCGGGTCGCCTCGCGGACCAGCGGGAACTGCGGGACCAAGTCCTCGGGCGGCGGCGGCCGGTGGGCCTTGTACTGGTCGTAGAGCTTGTTGCGGAACGTGTCTTCCGAGTGGTCGAAGACGACGGCCAGATGCGTCGGCGCATCGGCCTGCGATTTCATGTCGACCAGCAGCTTCCAGATCATGTTGCAGAAGCCCGAGACGGCGCCGATCGGCGTGCCGTCGGACTTCCGCGTCAGCGGCGGAAGCGCGTGGAAGGCTCGGAAGATGAAGCCCGAGCCGTCGACCAGGTAGAGGCGGACCTTCGGTCCATCCTGGGTCGGTTCACGAGGGATCTCGCCCAGAGTTTCGGGCGCGGCGTCGAGCGTATCGGTCATGCGGGGAAGATAGTGCGCCGGGCGAGCAGGGTCACCCGTGACAATCTTCCCCGCAGAGCGGTTCTTAGAAGTTCGCCTTCACCTCGACGCCCCAGGTGCGGGGATCGTTGACGAAGCCGGTCAGGTTGTTGAAGTCGATGCCGCCTTCCAGGCTGCGGTCGTTGGTGATGTTGCGGCCGAAGAGGGCCACCTCGTACCGGTCGTCGGCCGCGCGGTAGCCGAAGCGCAGGCCGCCTTCCAGCAGGCTGTCGTCGCTGAACTCGGCCGACTGGTAGAGGAAGAAATTGACCTTCGAGCGATAGGCCCAGTCGGTGAAGACGAAGAGCTCGCCCGAGGCCAGCGGCCAGGAGTAGCCGGCGGTGACGTTGGCGATCCACTTCGGCGCATTCGGCAGGCTGTTGCCGTCGATGCTGACGGTGCCGGCGATCGGCCCGGCCGGGTCCAGCACGGTGCAGCCGCCGCCGCAGGGCTGGGTGAACAGGCCCGCGTCCTTCAGCTCGGTGTTGTTGTACGAGAAGCCGGCCGTCAGCTCGAGGTTGTCGATCGGCTCGGCCTCGGCGTTGAACTCGAAGCCGTAGCCCACCGCCTTGTCCGCGTTCAGCAGGCGGTTGAAGTTGGCGCCGCCGCCCACCGCGGTGATCTGCAGGTCCTTAGCGTCATAGTAGAACACCGCGGCGTCGAAGCGGGCACGGCCCGAGGGCAGCACGCCCTTCACGCCGGCCTCGTACGACATCACCGTCTCCTTCTCGGCGATCGACAGCGTGTCGCCGAACACCAGGCGGCCCTGGATCGAGGGGGCGCGGTAGCCGCGAGCAACCCGGGCGTAGAGGTTGACGTCGTCGGTCGCCGCGTAGGTGGCGTTGAGATTGAAGCTAAGCTCGCTGGTGCTGGGGCTCGCCGTCAGGATCGGCGTGGCCGGAGCGCCGAAGGGCGAGAGGGTCCGCTGGGCCAGGAAGTCCTTCTTGTCGTCGGAATATCGCAGGCCGCCGCCGACGTTCACGCGCTCGCTGACGTCGTAGTCGAGGTTGGCGAACAGCGCCCAGCTCTCGGACTTCTGGTTCTGGTAGGCGTAGCCCTGCAGGGCTCCGGCAGCCAGGGTGTTGTAGTCGAAGCTGTCGATCTTGACGCTTTCGTTGAAGTAGAACGCGCCCACCGTGTAGCCGAGCTGGCCGGTGTCGCCGCTCACCCGGACTTCCTGGGTGAACTGGCGGTGGAACGGAATGCCGTCGGCGCTCTCGGCCGGGAAGGGGATCAGGCCCGGGCCCGACTCGGGCAGGAAGGCCGCGCCGAAGCCGCCGTCGATGTCACCCCGCGAATAGGCGTCGACTCGCTCATAGGCCGTGATGGAGGTGATCTCGGCCTGCCCCAGGTCGTACGTCAGGCGCAGGTTGGCGCCCGAGGACTCGATCTTCTGGTAGGCGCGGCTCTGGGCGTCCTGGCTGACCTCGTCGCGCTCGAAGCCGGGGACGAAGTTGTTCGTGCCCTTCTGGATGATGTTGGCGCGGAACAGGCGCGGCGTGCCGTCCAGGTGCTGGTAGTGCAGGTTCAGCAGCGCGGAGAGCTCTTCGGTCGGCGTCCAGAGCAGCTGGCCACGGACGGCGATCTGGTCGTAGCCTTCAGTGTCGTCGTCGCCGGCGGTCAGGGTGTTGTCCACCCAGTCGCCGCGATGCTGGTAGAGGGCCGACAGCCGGCCGGCGAGCACGCCCTCTACGATCGGGCCCGAGACGGCGCCTTCCAGGTTGATGGTCTCGAAGGTGGCGTACGACGCGCGGCCGTAGCCCTCGAAGGTCTGGGTCGGCTTGGCGCTGTCGAACTTCAGGACGCCCGCCGGGGTGTTGCGGCCGAACAGCGTGCCCTGGGGTCCCTTCAGCACTTCCACCTGGTCGATGTCGAAGAGCGGGAAGCCCTTCAGCACCGGGTTCTCCAGCACCACCTCGTCATAGACGAAGCTCACCGGCTGCGAGGCGTTCAGGTCGAAGTCGGTGTTGCCGAGGCCGCGGATGTAGGGGCGCGGGAAGGTGCGGCCGAACGAGCTTTCCAGCGTCAGGCTGGGCACGCGGGCCGAGAACACCCGGATGTCGCCGCCGGACGAGCGGATCGCGTCCAGCTTCTCGCCCGACACCGCGGTCACCGCCGCCGGCACGTCGTTGATGTTCTGCGCCCGCTTCTGGGCGGTGACGATCACCTCGCCCAGTTCGGCGTCCTGCGCCTGGGCGCCCGTCGCAACCGTCAGAACTGCAATAGCTACGCCCGCCGCCAGCGCCGCGCGCCGCGAACCCGCCGTCATCTTCATGGTGAGATCCCTGTCGCAAATGTCGGCCGCCCGACTCGGCCGCGATGTCGCGGAATCTACACGCAAGCGTCGCCGAAGCCTCGCGAAGCTGACGCGCCTGTCACCGAAATGCGCGCCAGCGTTGTCCGGAGGCAACAGGCGCGGCCGCCTGCCCAGGCGAGGTCACGGCGACGGAGGCGTGCGCCAGCGGTCGTAGGTGCTGGGCGGGGTCGTGGCGAGATGGCGGGTCAGAGCCTCCATCGGCCACTGGCCCTCGGTGATGCGGCCCATGGTCGGTCGGTCGATGTCGAGGATCAGGATCAGCGACAGCGTCAGCAGCGCCATCAGGAATCCGACGGCCAGCCGCCCCCGCGATCCGCGGAGTACATAGCCGAGCACGGCCGCCGTGGTGATCAGGTAGACGAACAGCACCGTGAAGATGGCGCGCGGCACGCGCACGAGGCGGGCGGCCTTGCGGGCGGCGTCGAGGTCGATGACCTGGTTGATCGAGTCCAGATAGGCGCTCGAGAAGTCCAGCCCCTGGATCGCGGGGAAGGCGGCGCTGGTGGCGGCCCACAGGTCGACGGTGAGCCGGTCGTTCGTCGCCAGCAGGGCCGACTGCTCGCCGACCGCCGCCGTGGCCAGGGCCAAACGATTGTCGGCGTAGCGGTGGAGGATGTCGCTCGCTCGGGCCCGATGGGGCTCCGGCAGCAGTTGAGCGCGCAGATAGGCGGTGGCGACGGCGTTGGCCTCGGCCAGCACCAGCTGGCGGCGGGTCTCGAAGCGGTCGACCGCCAGCGAGAAGGTGAAGCCCATCAGCAGGGCCAGCAGCCCCAGCACCGCGGAGACGATGTATTCCTCGCCGTCCTGGGACTCGCCGGCGGGAATCCCGCGAACGCGATTTAGGGCGACGCCCGCGACGGTGGCGGCACACATGCAGCCGAGGAGGACGAGGGCGACGAGCCAGAGGCTCGCATTGCCGATCCAGTCGTCAAAGCCTGCCATTCGCCGGATCCTGCCGCCCGAGAAGGGCCGCAGGATGCCCACACGAAAAAGGGGCGGCGATCCGGTGAACCCCGGATGCCGCCCCAGTCACGTTGGGGTGGCCGGAACGGGGGGACGTTCCGGCCACCGCCTCAGATCAGAACCCGTAGCGCAGGGTCCCGGAGATCGTGCGGCCGTTGTTGACGCGGCCGAGGACGACACCGTTGGCGGGCATGCTGGCCTGCAGCACGTTCACCACGGTGATCTCGTCGAACAGGTTGTTGACGTTGAACATCAGCTGCACCCGCTCGGTCGGGCGAACCTGCACGAAGGCGTTCACCAGGGCATAGGCCGGCATCTTCAGCTGGTTAGTATCCTGAGCGTAGCTCTCGGTGGTGCCGACGATGTTCGCACCGACGGTGGCCCACTCCATCTCGAACTGCGGCGTCACCGAGAAGATCAGGTCGGCCTGGTGACGCGGCGTGTTGCCGATGAAGGTGGTGTTGGTCGGATCGCTCGTGATCTGGGCGTCGGTGTAGGTGGCGCCGGCGTTCACGCTGAACGGACCGTGGCGGACGATGGCTTCGAGCTCGACGCCCTTGGCCTTGTAGCCGCGGATGATGTTCTCGACCCGGATCGAGCCGTCCGGCAGGCTGTTGACCTGCACGTTGCGTTCGCCGGTCTTCGCGGAGAAGCCGGTGACGTTCACCGTCACGCCCGACACCCGGTACTTGAAGCCGACTTCCGCCTGCTTGACCGTGTCGTACGCGCTCTCGGAGTTGAGCAGCGCGCCGGTGTCGTAGTTGATCACCGGGGTGAACAGGATCTTGTCGGCCGAGGCGCGACCGCCGCGGCTGTAGCGGGCAAAGGCCGCCATCGACTCGTTGATCCGGTAGTTCACGCCGGTCGAGTAGCTCAGGTAGTCGTAGTCGTAGTCGACCTTGCCCGGGCGGTTGAGCGGCAGGATGCCGGTCTTGGTCTCGGCCAGCGAGATCGAGCCGTTGCCGTTCACGTCGACCGAGCCCTGGCCCACGCGGCCGCCGCCGAGGTCGGCGCCCAGCAGCGTGCCCTTCACGTCGCCCATGTCGTAGCGCAGGCTGCCGCCGATCGCGACCTTGCCGAACCGGTAGTTCAGCGAGGCATAGGGCGCCATCACGTCGTAGTTCATGTCGTAGCTGCGGCGATAGAGGCCGTTGCCCAGACCAAACCCGATGTAGCCGTCCTGGGTCGTGGGGACGCCCGCGGCGCTGCGAACGTTGACCAGGGCCGTGTCGCCGCCGCCGTTCACTTCGGTCAGGATGTTCAGGAACGACCACTCGGTGTCGATGTCCTGCGACGAGATGTAGAGGCCGGCCGTGGTGGTCAGCTCACCGCCGCCGATTTCCCACACGCGGCTGGCGCGCAGGTCGTTGGTCATGTTGTCGAGGCTGTTGGCCTTGACGTCGGTATAGACCGACGAGGTCAGCAGGCCGTTGCCGTTCAGCGTCAGCGGGTTGATCGCCTGGCCGGTGAGCGGGCCGGTGGCGTAGCTGAGCGTCGCGCCCGGGCCGCCGCCGTAGTTGAAGGCGAGCGCGGCCGCCGGCGCGATGGCGATCGGCACCAGGGCGTTGTTGCGGCCCGAGATGTCGGAGAAGCGGAACTTCTCGCTGATCGACCAGCCGGCGACGTCGAACTGGGCGTCGAGACCGATCGACTTCACTTTGGCGTGCTGGCCGTCCCGCAGGTCGTCCTGGCGGATCTGGTTCGCGGCGTCGGTGGTGAAGATCCGGCTAGTGTGCTGCGAGATCAGGGAATCTTGCTTGATGTCGAAGTTGGCGAGGCTCTTGAACTCGGGGTCCGAGTTCGAGCCGGTCACCAGCATCGGCACGTCCTGATAGTTGGGCGTGCGGTCGTCCATCCACTTGCCGTAGACGCGGACGTAGCCGTTCTCGAACTGCTTGGTGACGTTGACCTTGATCTGGCCGCCCTTGTAGGCGTCGAAGCCCACGTCACGCGGGCCTTCGCCCTGGCGATAGAAGCCGCCGATGTGCATGCGCAGCGTGTCGCTGAGCTTCATGCCGTAGTCGGCGTCGACCCGCTTCTCGTCGTAGTTCAGCCCATAGGTCGCCTGGACCGCGCCGCCCTCGACGTCGCCGGTCTTGGAGATCAGGTTGATGACGCCGCCGGGCGAGTTCGACGCGAAGGTCGAGGCCGAGCCGCCGCGGATCGTCTCGATCTGCGACAGGTTCAGGTCCGAGCGCAGGAACATGTCCGGCCCGAACTGCGAGATGTCGCCGAATTCGAGGACCGGCAGGCCGTCTTCCTGCAGCTGCACGTACTTCGAACCGTTGCCCGACATCGGCAGGCCGCGGATCGAATAGTCGGCGTTGCCTTCGCGGCCGGCGTGCTCGGCGCGGATGCCGGGGATGTTGCGCAGGATTTCGCCCAGCGAGCGGGCGCCCAGCACCTCGATGTCGTCGGCGCGGTACGCGCTCGTCGAGGTGGCGCTGTCCAGCGGGCTGCGGCCCTTCGCGACGCCGGTCGAGAAGACCGCTTCATCGCTTGCCTTCGCGCCGGCCGTAGCCATAGCGCCGTCGGCTTTAGCCTGGTCGGCCGTCTCAGCGTGCGCAGAAAAAGCGATCAAAAAAGGTGCAATTGCAGCAGACAAATACAGATGTTTCATGAGAATACTTAGTTCGCCCCCTTGGGTGTATTCGATGGCGCCACTTATCGCCGAGCATTGTGAGGATAAGGTAAAGGAGGTAGTGTCCGCGGTGACACGGTGCTGCGACATTTTGACCTGAAGCTTACTCTAGATCCTGGCGTGCTCGCCGCACGCCCGCGTCGGTCTACACGTACCAGCATGTATTGGCCGCCGGCGTTGGTTCGCCGGCGGCCAATATGGGACCTTGATCGGGAGGATCGCCCGCCGCTCAAAAGACGGCGGGCTTGAAGGTCGGCGGCGGATCAGCCCGCCAGGGCGAGAGGTGCGCCGACGTCGCCGACGTCGGACGCCTGGTCCTCGTCCGCGTAGTATTGGGTCTGGTAAGCCGGCGCGCTGCCGGCCCCGCGCAGGCGGAACCGCGCGACCAGGGTCGTCAGTTCATCCGCTTCGGCCGCGAGGTTAGCGGCGGCGGCCGTCGCCTGCTTCACCATGGCTGCGTTCTGCTGGGTCATCTGATCCATGCTGGCGACGGCGCTGTTGACCTGCTTCAGGTTGTCGGCCTGGGTCTCGGTGCTCTGCGCGATCTCGTTGATCAGGGCGTTAGTGTCGCCGATCTTCGCGCCGATCAGGGTCAGCACTTCGCCGGTGTCGCCCACGCGGCTCACGCCGCTCTGGACCTGTTCGGACGAGGTGTTGATCAGCGCCTTGATGTCGCGCGCGGCGTCGCCCGAGCGTTGCGCCAGGGCCCTAACTTCCGAGGCCACGACCGCGAAGCCCTTGCCGGCATCGCCGGCGCGGGCGGCTTCCACGCCGGCGTTCAGGGCCAGCAGGTTGGTCTGGAAGGTGATGCTGTCGATCAGGTTGATGATCTGGCTGATCTCTTCGGAGCTGGTCTGGATGGCGTCCATGGCGGTGATCGCCTCGGAGACGATGGCGCCGCCCTCACGGGCGTTGCCGTTCGCCACCTCGATGGCCCGCCGGGCGTCGGCGGCGCGCTGGGCGGTCTCGCCGACCATGACCGTGACCTGCTTGGTCGCGGCGTTGGTTTCCTGCAGGCGCGAGGCCTGTTGTTCGGTCCGGCGCGAGAGGTCCTCGGACGCCGAATAGATGTCGGCCGCGCCCGAGTGCACGCTCTGGGCGGACTGGGCGACGCCCGAGATACTCTGCTCCAGGCCCTCGACAGCGCTGTTGAACGAATGGCGCAGCCGTTCGTATTCCGGCTCGAAGGGCGTCTCGATGATGTGGGTGAGGTCGCCCGACGCCAGGGCGGCGAGCGCGGTGTCGAGGGTCTCCACGACCCGGCGCTGAGCGGCTTCGGCATCCAAGCGGGCCATGTCGGCCTCGGCCTTGGCGCGGTCGGCGTCGGCCTTGGCGCGATCGGCTTCGGCCTTGGCCAGGGCGGCGTCGCGGAAGACGAGGACGGCGCGGGCCATGTCGCCCAGTTCGTCCGCACGGTCGGCGTCGACGGCGATGTCGTTGTCGCCCTTCGCCAGCTGGGTCATGGCCTGGGTCAGCGTCGTGATCGGCTGGGCGATCGTGCGGCTCAGCAGGCGCGACAGGATCATGGCGATGGCGATCAGCGCGATGCCGCCGACGGCCAGGGCGGCCATCGCGGTGAAGATGGCGCCGTTCTGACGTTCGCCGTTCTCCTCGATGCGCTTGACCTCGACCTCGCGGATGTCGCGCAGCGGCAGGACCGCGTCGCTGACCAGCACTTTCTTGCCCGCCTGGCGGACCATCTCCTGGGCTTCGTCACGACGGCCCGAACGGACGACCTCGATCATCCGATCGCCCCAGTCCTTCCGCCACGCGACGGTCGCGACGCGGGAGTCCTCGACATGCTTCAGCATGGCAGGGTCGGTCAGCGTCGACTTCAGCTTCTCGGACACCTTGTCGTATTCGTCGCGACCCTCGTAGTAGGACTTCAGGTAGCTCTCGTCGCCGGTGACCAGGAACCCGCGCAGCTGGCTGTTCTGCCGCAGGATCGCGGTCTCCAGCGCCAGGGAGTCCGCATGGATCGCCTGGCTGTGGTTGCTGCTCTCCGTGGACGCACGGATCATCAGGATGGTCGCGAGGAACACCACCATCATGATCGCCGCCGACACGCAGATCAGCACGAACGACAAGCTGAGCTTCTTCGGGATGTTCATCGCGGGCCCCTTTAGCTCCCCTCAGAAACGACACAAATTATGTGCAATAATCACATATAATTGGGGTGAATAACGTGACTTCTCGCTCACAGTGCAACTGGAAGACGTAGAAGAACGTAAACCCCCGATACTCAGTATCCGAGCTAACGCCTGTGTGTTGAATGGTGGTTAATGCCGATCTGGACTTTCATTTCGGCTCTGAGACATAACGTCACCAGCTCGTTTGCCTGAAATTTGCATCCTTTTAAGATGTGAGCCTCATCAGTCTTCTCCATGCAGGGCGCGTGGGCGGTCTGAAGAGTTGAACGATGCGTCCGCGTGGGCGCCGCCGGGCCCGGAGCCGATATCCGGGATCGTTCGGGGGGTAATTAAGTATGCAGGCCGAGTTCCAATGAAGATGCTGGCGACCACCGGCGCCAGGCAGGCCTTCGTACGCCAGGCCCAAACCTGCCGTTCAACCGGCTCGACCTTCGTCGCATCCGTCCTGGAAGCCGTGGACCGCCAGCTCTCGCACGCCCCCGTCAGCAGCGGGTTGGTGCGCGGCTGGATGGGCGATCCTGCAGCCGCCGCCGTCGCATTGCGCGTCAACGGTGCGCTGCACGCGCTCGCCCGCCGGGGCGACCCGGAATATCTCGCCGAACTCTATCGTGGCGAACACGAGGACTTCGACGGCGCCGTCGCGGCCGCCCTGTCGCAGGAAGACCAGTTCATCGCCGATTGGATCCGCCACCCGACGCAGACCAACGAGGTCGCCCGTGGCGCGGCGATCATGTCGGCGCTGATGACCGTGGCGGCGGGCCGGCCCATGCCCTTCGAGCTCCTGGAGCTGGGGTCGAGCTGCGGCCTGAACCTCAATCTGGCCCGTTACGCCTACCAGCTCGGCAGCGCGTCGGTTGGCGACCTCTCGTCGGCCGTCCGCATCGCGCCGCAGTGGCGCGGCGCCGATCCCACGCTCGCCGAGGTGTCGATCGTCAAGGCCCGGGGCGTCGACCTCAATCCGCTCAGCGCTGCCGACCCGGCGCACCGCGAACGCCTGCTGTCCTACACCTGGGTGGACCAGCCCGACCGATCGCGCCGCCTCGAGGCCGCGCTGCTGACCGCCGTGGTGCATCCGCCGCAGGTCGATCAGGGCGACGCCAAGCTGTGGCTCGGCGAGCGGCTGGCGGAGGTTCAGCCCGCGGGCGTCTGCCGCGCGGTCGTGCACACCATGTTCACGCAGTACCTCAGCGATGCGGCCCGGGCCGAGCTTGCGGCGACCATCGCGCGGGCGGGCGCCGAAGCCACCGCGGAGCGGCCGCTGGTCGAGATCGGCCTCGAGTGGACGGCCGATCGCAAGGAAGTTCAGCTGCGGCTGACGTCCTGGCCCGAGGCCGAGACCACGGTGCTCGCCAAGGCCCATGCCTATGGCGACTGGATCGAATGGATCGGACGCCCCGCCTGAGCGAGGCGCCGTTCTCGGTCCCTAGACGTCGACCTCGGCGTCCAGGGCGTTTTCCTGGATGAACTCGCGGCGCGGCTCGACGTCGTCGCCCATCAGCTTGGCGAACATGATCCCGGCGTCGTCGGCATGGGTCACCTTCACCTGCAGCAGGGTGCGCGCGTCGGCGTCCAGCGTGGTCTCCCACAGCTGGTCGGGGTTCATTTCGCCCAGACCCTTGTAGCGCTGGATCGACAGGCCCTTGCGGCCGGCGTCCATCACCGCGGTCAGCAGGTCCAGCGGCCCGCGGACCGTGGTCACCTTGTCCTTGCGGGTGAAGGTGGCCGGCGCCGCGAAGGTGTCGGCCAGCTCCTTGGCGCGCTCGGCCAGGCGCCGCGCGTCGGCGGCGTGCAGCAGGATGTCGTCCAGCACGATGCGCTCGGAGACGCCGCGCTTGATGCGGCTGAAGACAAAGCTGCCCTGTTCGCCCTTCTCGCCCGACCAGGCGCCGTCGCCTTCCTCGGCGTAGAGGTCCAGGCGCCTGGCGGCCGCAGCGGGATCGCCGCCGCCGTCGCCGAACAGCCCGGCCAGGGCCGCCTGCTCGATGGCGAAGGCCGGGGCGCGGCTGGCCAGGCGATCGACGTTGGCGCGGGCGCCGCGGGCGGTGTTCACCAGGCGCAGCAGGTCCTGGCCCGTCAGGCGCTCGCCCGAGGCCAGCTCCAGCAGCGCGCCGTCGGTCCCCTCATCGATGAGGTAGGCCTCGAGTTCGCTGTCGTCCTTCAGGTAGCGCGAGGACTTGCCTTTGGCCGCTTTGTACAGCGGCGGCTGGGCGATGTAGAGGTAGCCGCGGTCGATCACCTCCGGCATCTGCCGGTAGAAGAAGGTCAGCAGCAGGGTCCGGATGTGGGCGCCGTCGACGTCGGCGTCCGTCATGATGACGATCTTGTGGTAGCGCAGCTTCTCGATGTCGAAATCGTCGCGGCCGATGCCGGCGCCCAGCGCCGTGATCAGCGTGCCCACCTGGTCGGACGACAGCATCTTGTCGAACCGCGCCCGCTCGACGTTCAGGATCTTGCCGCGCAGGGGCAGGATGGCCTGGTTCTCGCGGTTGCGGGCCTGCTTGGCCGAGCCGCCGGCCGAGTCGCCCTCCACCAGGAAGATCTCGGACTTGGCCGGATCCTTTTCCGAGCAGTCGGCGAGCTTGCCGGGCAGCGAGGTGATGTCCAGCGCCGACTTGCGGCGGGTCAGTTCGCGGGCCTTGCGCGCCGCCTCACGGGCGGCGGCGGCCTCGGCGATCTTCTGAACGATCATCTTCGCTTCGTTCGGGTGCTCCTCGAACCAGGTGGCGAGGCCCTCGTTGACGAGGTTCTCCACCGCGGGGCGCACTTCCGAGCTGACCAGCTTGTCCTTGGTCTGCGACGAGAACTTCGGGTCCGGCACCTTCACCGACAGGACGCAGGTGAGGCCCTCGCGGGCGTCCTCGCCCGAGACCGAGACCTTCTCGCGCTTCGCCGCGCCCGAGCTCTCGGCGTAGTTGCCGATGATCCGCGTCAGCGCCGAGCGGAACGCCGCCAGGTGCGTGCCGCCGTCCCGCTGGGGGATGTTGTTCGTGAAGCAGAGGACGTTCTCGTGGTAGCTGTCGTTCCACCACAGCGCCATGTCGAGCTCGACGGTGTCGCGGCGGCCGCGCACCACGATCGGCGCCTTGATCAGCGGATGTTTGGCTGCGTCCAGGTGACGGACGAAGGCCTCGATGCCGCCCTCGTAGCTCATGACCTCCTCGAAGGGCTCGGCGCCCCGGTGGTCCTTGAGCCAGATGGTCACGCCCGAATTCAGGAACGCCAGCTCGCGCAGGCGATGCTCCAGGGTCTTCAGGTCGAACTCGATGAACTTGAACGTCTGCAGCGACGGCAGGAACGTCACCTCGGTGCCCGTCAGCGGCTCGCCGCTCTCGCGCAGCGGCGACTTGCCCGTGACGACCAGCGGCGAGACCGCGTCGCCCAGGTTGAACTCCATCTCGTGGACGCTGCCGTTCCGATGGATCTTCAGCTTCAGGAAGTCGGACAGCGCGTTCACGACAGAGACGCCCACGCCATGCAGGCCGCCCGAGACCTTGTAGCTGTTCTGATCGAACTTACCGCCGGCGTGCAGCTGGGTCATGATGACCTCGGCCGCCGAGACGCCTTCGCCCTCGTGGATGTCGGTGGGGATGCCGCGGCCGTCGTCGGTGACGGTGCACGAGCCGTCGGCGTTCAGGATCACCTCGACGCGGCTGGCGTAGCCGGCCAGCGCCTCGTCGATGGCGTTGTCCACCACCTCATAGACCATGTGGTGCAGGCCCGAGCCGTCGTCGGTGTCGCCGATGTACATCCCCGGCCGCTTGCGCACCGCGTCCAGGCCCTTCAGGACCTTGATCGACTCCGCGCCGTACTCGGCCGCGCCGTTGCCGTTCTGCTCGGTTTCTTCGCTCATTCTTCGTCCGATGGGGCGCGGATGACGAGGTCAGGCCCAGGGTCTGTGAAGGGCCTTCAGAAGCGCCCGTTTGGCAGGCGGGAACAGCCTGCGGATTCTTAGCGCTTGTATATAGGGCCTGTGGCTGATTCTGCACGCTTTTCGGACGGCTTTGGGGTGCGCTCAATGAGGCGGTTTGTCCTGGTTTCAGGCGCGGTGGCGTTGCTGGCCGCTTCGCCGGCCGCCGCCCAGTTCAGCTTGCCGGCGGACTGGGCCGAGAAACCGTCCGAAGAAGCCCTTTCGTCGAACTATCCCAAGCTCGCCCAGCAGATGTCGCTCGAGGGCTTCGCGCGCCTTGCCTGCGACGTCACCCTGACCGGGACGCTCGAGGGCTGCCGGGTGGATTTCGAGAGCCCGAAGGGCATCGGCTTCGGCCCATCGGCCTTGAAGATGAGCGAGAGCTTCAAGATGCGGCCGCCGCTGCAGCCTGGCGCCCGCTACCCGAACTCGGCGGTCCGTATCCCCATCCACTTCCGCCTTCCGGCCACCCCGCCTCCGCCACCCGTCCCGCCAGTCGACCCGGGGAAGAAGCCGCTGGTCGACCAGCTCGCGCGGGAGGCCGATCCCTCGCAGACCTGGATCTCGCAGGTGCGGCGCAGCGCAGAGCGGCTGACGAAAGACCGTGGCGAAGGCGTCGACGAAGAGACGGCCGCCGCAGCCGTGGCGGCGAGCCTGCGCGCCGCGGACCAACTCGCGCCCGAGATGCGGCGCGACTACCTCGCCTTCATGGCGGACGCGCTGACGACGGACGAACTGTCGCGCTTCCTCGCGTTTGCCGCGACGCCGACCGGCAAGCGCTACTTCACCGAGCGTCCCGAGCGCATCGCGAGGTTTGAAGCGCTTCGAAGGGAGGCCGGCCTCGTCCAGCGGGTCGACGCCCGGGCGGCTTTCTGCGCGGAGCTCGCCTGTGACGGAAAACCGGCGGTCTACCCGGGCGTCGTGGCGGGGGAGGATGAAGACAGCTTCGTCTTCGCGGCCTGGACGCAACGCCCGTCGGCCGCCGAACAGCAGGCCATCTGGCCCTTCGCCAGCATCTTCGGGGTTTCGCTGAGCGCGATACTTAGCTGCGCCGTGGGAGCTCAGGGCGCCCCGGAGGACTGCGAGATCGTCGCGGCTGGACCTCCGACGCTGGGTGCGGAGAAGGCGGCGCTCGAGCTCGCCGCGCTTCATCGCGTCAACCCAAGAGCGCTCACCGAGGGGGCAGCGGGCCGCCGTGCGCCCCTGACCTTGTTCGTGTGGGGACACACTCCGAAGTCGCCCGCACCCTTCGTCGCCAAGGCATCACCGTCTCGGCTGGAGCTCGCCAAGCAGGTCTATGACGCCCAGAGCGCCGGTCGGACCCAACAGGACTTCAAGCCCGAGGATCTGGACAAGGCCTTCGGCAGGATCGAGCCCGCCTTCCGGTCGGCCGCCGAGGCCGCGTTGCGCCAGGGCTATCGGAACGCGGCGGCCCGTTATCGCCTGGGCTGGGCTGACCTGCTTGGCCTCGAGTTCACCGAGCCTGAGCTGCGCGAGATCCTGGAATTCCAGAAGGAGGTCGGGCCGGCGCTTGCCCGGGTCGGGGAGGTTCAGAAGGAGAACTTCGAGGCGCTGGGCAAGACATACTCCGGCCGTCTGGCGGATGTGGCGCGGGACATCTTCTGCGCCGAGCGGACCTGCAAGGTCGAGAAGCCGCCGCCGGATACGAAACCCGCCGCCTAGGCGGGCGCAAAGCCGGCAGCGTCCATCCGGAAGCCTTGAGCGCGGCCCTCCAGCTCTTCGAACAGGTGGTCGTCGGTGCCGGTCAGGAAGGCTTGCAGGCCGAGCGCTTCGATCTCGTCGAACAGGGCGGCGCGGCGGGTCCGGTCCAGGTGCGCGGCGACCTCGTCCAGCAGCAAGAGGGGCGTCGGCTGGCCCTCGGCTCGGGCCAGGCGGGCGGCCTGGGCGAGGACGAGGTTGAGGATCAGCGCCTTCTGCTCGCCCGTGGAGCATTCCGCCGCGGGCCGGTCCTTCTCGGCGTGAACGACGGCAAGGTCGCCGCGGTGGGGGCCGGTCAGGGCCCGCCCGGCCGAGGCGTCGCGGGATCGTGCGGCGGCGAGCGCCCGTATCAAGGCCGCCTCGATGTCGGCGAAGGCGGCGCCCGCGGCCGCCATCTGTTCCCATTCACCGGTGAGCGACAGCCTCGCCTGCGGGAACGGCCGCTCGCCGCGGGTTTCGATCTCGGCCTGCAGGGCGGCGAGCGTGCGGGCGCGGGCCTCGGCCATCAGCGCGCCGGCCTCAGCCATCCGCGCCTCCAGCGCGTCCAGCCAGGCGGGGTCGGCCGGGCCGAGGGACGCCGCATCGGTCAGCAGCCGCATCCGCTCGCGCAGGGCCTTCTCGTACGCCTGGACGCGGGGCGCGTGGCCGGGGTCGGCCGCGAACACCAGCCGATCCAGGAAGCGCCGCCGGTCGCCGGCGCCTTCGAGGAACAGCCGGTCCTGGGCGGGCGTGAGCCAGACCTGGCGGACATGCTCGGCCAGGCGCCCGGGCGGCGCGGGTTCGCCTTCGACCCGGACGAGGCGCCGCGCCGCGCCGGGCAGTTCGACGCCGGTGCCGAGGCGGGTCTCGTCGCCATCCGTGCTGAGGGTCGCGGAAACCGCCCAGGCGCGGCCGACGCTCTCGCCGGGCAGGCGTCGGCCGACCTCGGCGATGCTGGCGCCGCGGAGGCCGCGTCCTGGGATCAGGAAGCTGACCGCCTCCAGCAGGTTGGTCTTGCCCGCCCCATTCGGTCCGGCCAGCCACACCGGACGGCCGTCGAGCGCGAGCTCGGCTGTCGCATAGGACCGGAAGTCGGTCAGGATCAGGCGGGTGAGGGGCATGGGCGCCCGCCGGTCTTAGCCGTGGCGCCGGTGCTTCACCAGATGCACGATCCCGGCGATCGCGCCGCCGACGATGAGGCCCAGGACGGCGGAGGCCAGGGCGAAGGCCAGCCAGCTCGCCGCGCCGCCCACCACCGGCAGGGCATGGGCCGCCTCGGTCAGCTGGTGCGTGATCCCGGGGATGAGGGGCGCGTGGTAGTGCTCCAGTCCGTGCAGCAGGATGCCGCCGCCGACCCAGAGCATGGCCGCGGTGCCGACGGTGGACAGGCCCGACATCACAACGGGCATGCCCTTCACCAGCGCGCGGCCGAAAGCCTGCGTTGCAGTGCGCGGACTCTTCGCCAGGTGCAGGCCGATGTCGTCCATCTTCACGATCAGGGCGACGACGCCATAGACCGCGATGGTGATCAGCAGCCCCACGAGGGCGAGCGCGGCCGCCCGCAGCCCGAACGACAGGTCCGACACCTCGGCGAGCGCGATGGCCATGATCTCGGCCGACAGGATCAGGTCGGTGCGGATCGCGCCCTGCACCTTCTCCCGCTCGAGGTCGGGGGAGGCGAGCGCGAGCTCGTCGAGTTCGTCGGCGTGGTCCTCGTGCTTGATCGCCTCGAGGATTTTCTCGGTGGCCTCGAAGGCGAGATAGGCCCCGCCGATCATCAGCAGCGGCGTCACCGCCCAAGGTGCGAAGGCGCTCAGCAACAGGGCGCCGGGCAGCAGGAACAGGAACTTGTTCTTCAGCGACCCAAGCGCGATCTTCCAGACGATCGGCAGCTCGCGGTCGGGCGTGAAGCCCATGGCGTAGCCGGGCGTCACCGCCGTGTCGTCCACGACCACGCCCGCGGCCTTGACCCCGGCCTTGCTGGCCGCGGCGGTCACGTCGTCGAGGGACGTCGCCGCCACCTTGGCGATCGCCGCCACGTCATCGAGAAGGGCGACCAACCCCGAAGCCATCAGAACTCTCCCATCCGCTAGGCGTCGCTGCCTAACGCGCCGATCGCGTCCGATTTCCGCGAGCGGCGTGTCACACGCGCTCCCATATCACCGTCTCTAAGCTGAACCGTTGAGAGGGGGACCCCTGAAATGAGCCAGACCGCCAAGGCCGAAGCCTTCCGCAACCTGCACCGGGGCGCCGAGATCCTGGTGTTGCCCAACGCCTGGGACGCCGCCAGCGCCGCCGTGATGGCCGACGCCGGCGCGAAGGCGGTGGCCACCTCCTCGGCCGCCGTCGCCTGGGCGCATGGCTACGCCGACGGCGACCTGATGCCGGTGGAGAAGGCCGTTCTGACGGTGGCCGAGATCGTCCGCGTCGTCGACGTGCCGGTCACCGCCGACTTCGAAGGCGGCTACACCGATGACCTGGGCGAGCTGGTCGAGAACGTCACGCGCGTGGTCGAGGCCGGCGCGGTGGGGATCAACCTCGAGGACGGCGGCCGCTCGCCCGAGCTGCACGCCGCCAAGGTCGAGGCGATCAAGCAGGCCCTGGGCGACCGGGTCTTCGTCAACGCCCGCACCGATGTCTATCTGCGCGGCCTCGCCGAGGGGCATGCCGCCTATGCGGAGACCATCGCCCGGGCGCAGCGCTACACGGACGCGGGGGCCGACGGCATCTTCGTGCCGGGCGCGGGCGATCCCGACCTGATCGGCCGGCTGGCGGGCGAGATCCACCTGCCGCTGAACGTCATGGGTTGGGCCGGCGTGCCGGACGCCAAGCGGCTGCAGGCGCTGGGCGTGCGGCGCCTGTCGTCGGCGACCAACCCGTTCCGCGTCGCTTATGCGGCGCTGGCCCGCGCGGTCGAGGCCTACGTCCGCGACGGCGACCCCGAGGCGCTGGCCAGGGCCGCCGACGGCGCGCCCGCCCTGCAGAAGCGCTTCAGCTAGGCGGCGACGCAGCTCTCGAAGCCGGCCTTCAGGCCGGCTTCGTCGAGGTTGCGGCCGATAAAGACGAGCCGCGAGTAGCGCTTGTCCGTCTCACGCCACGGACCCTGGAAGTCGCCTTCCAGGATCATGTGCACGGCCTGGAAGACCAGGCGGCGATCCTCGCCCTTCACGTCCAGGATGCCCTTTGCGCGGAGGATATCGATCCCTTGCGTCTGGAGCACATTGTTCAGCCAGGCGGTGACCTTGTTGCCGTCGATCGGCCGGTCCGAGGTGAGCGAGATCGAGCTGATGCCGCTCTCGGCCACGTGGTCGTGGATGTGCCCACGGTCGTGTCCATGGTCATGCCCATGGTCGTGATCATGATGGTGATGATCGTGATCATGGTCGTGGTGGTGGTCGTGACCGCAGTGCTCGTCGTGCACGTGGCCGGGCTCGCCGTGGCCGGGGTTCAGGAACTCCGGCTGCAGTTCGGTGATGCGGTTGAGGTCGAAGGCGTGGCGGCCAAGAATGGTGTCCAGCGGCACGTTCGAGCGCTGCGCCCGGCGGATCGGCGCCAGCGGGTTCAGCGTGCGGATGGCCTTCTCGACCTCGGCCAACTCGGCCTCGTCCACCAGGTCGGTCTTGTTGAGGATGATCTGGTCGGCGAAGGCGATCTGCTCGGCCGCCTCCTTCGAGTCCTTGAGGCGCAGCGGCAGGTGCTTGGCGTCCACCACGGTGGTCACGCTGTCCAGTTCGGTGCGGGCGCGGACGTCATCGTCCACGAAGAAGGTCTGGGCGACCGGCGCCGGATCGGCGAGCCCCGTGGTCTCGACGATGATGGCGTCGAACTTGCCCTTGCGCTTCATCAGGCCGGAGAGGACACGGATCAGGTCGCCGCGCACGGTGCAGCAGACGCAGCCGTTGTTCATCTCGAAGACCTCTTCGTCGGCGCCGACGATCAGGTCGTTGTCGATGCCAACCTCGCCGAACTCGTTGACGATGACGGCGTACTTCTTGCCGTGGTCCTCCGAGAGGATGCGGTTCAGGAGGGTGGTCTTGCCCGCGCCGAGATAGCCGGTCAGGACTGTAACAGGGGTCTTGTCGCTCATGCCGGACCATGTAGGGCGACAGCGCGAACTTATGAAGTGGCGTTCTGAAGCTGAGGTGTTATAAAGTAACACATGACGATCGTTGAGCGCCCTGATGCGCGGCCTGAGCAGCTGGATTCCTTCCGTCAGGATCGGACCTACCTCGGGGCTGACCATCGCCGGAACGAACGCCGCACCTGGCTGGTGACGGCGATCTGCGTCGCCATGCTGGTCGTGCTCGTGGTCGGCGGCGCGGCGACCGGGTCGCTCGCGCTGATGGCCGCCGGCCTCCATATGGCCGCGCATGTGATCGCCCTGCTGGTCGCGGCCGGGGCCTACGCCCTGGCCCGCCGTCATGCCGGCAACCCAGCCTTCAGCTTCGGCACCGGCAAGCTGGGGTACCTCGCCGGTTTCGCCAACGGCGTGGTGCTCGCCGCAACCGCCGTCGTCATCGCGGCCGAGAGCATCGAGCGGATCCTGAACCCGCACGCCGTGGACTATCACAGCGCCCTGCCGATCGCCGTCGGCAGCCTGGCCGTGACCCTGGTCTGCATCTGGCTCTTGCGGCCCACGCATGCGCATGCGGCGCGCAATGATCCCGACGGCGACCTCAACCTCTCCGCCGTTCACCTGCATCTCACAGCCGACGCCGCGGTCTCGGTGCTGGCGGTGGTGGCGGTCCTGGTCGGCCAGCAGTTCGACTGGCGCTTCGCCGACCCCTTGGCCGGCTTGCTCGCCGCCGGCCTTGTCGCCCAGTTCGCCCTGAAACTGCTGCGCCGGGCGGGCGCCGCGCTGCTCGACATCAACCCCTCGCCGGAACTCACGGCCGAGGTCAGGACCCGGCTGGCCAGCGGCGGCGAGACCGTGATCGACCTGCACCTGTGGCGTCTCGGCCCCGGCCACCACGCGGTGATCGCGGTGATCGCGGCCGAACACCCCCAGCCCGCCGAGGCCTATCGCGCCCGGCTCGCGGGCCTGGCCGGCGTGTCCCACGTCACCGTGGAAGTCCGGGGCTTGGGTCACGCGCACGATTGTGACCACCATCACGCTCACGGTTGAGTAGGTTCGAGGCGTGCCCAAGCGTATGACCCGCCGCCGCTTCCGGAAATCCAGCAGGCCCAGCGCGCGCGTCGTCGCCATTGGCTCGGCCTTGGTGCTGATCGCCGCCGGGGCCGGCGGGTTCGCCGCGTATCAGAACGCCGTGCCCGGACCGCAGGTGCGCCTCACCGAGGGGCCGCTGCCCGTGGCGGTTCCCGTCGCCCCGCCCGCGCCGAAGACGCTGCAGGACGAGCTGAGCGCGCTCATCGGCGCCTATGGCGAGGACGTGGGCGTGGCGGTGACCGACGCGACCGAGGGCTGGACGGCGGGCGTCGACGCCGAAGGCTTCTATCCCCAGCAGAGCGTCTCGAAACTGTGGGTGGCGATCGCGGTGCTGAAGGCCGCCGACGAAGGGCGGCTGTCCGTGGACCAGACGGTGGTGCTGCGCGACGAGGACCGCTCGGTCTTCTATCAGCCGCTTTCCTATAACATCGGCCGGAACGGCTACACGACGACCGTCGCGGGCTTGCTGCGCCGGGCCATCGTCGAGAGCGACAACGCCGCGAACGACCGGCTGATCAAAGAAGCCGGGGGACCGGATGCGGTGGGCGACGCCCTCGACCGGCTCGCCCTCCAGGGCGTCAGCGTCGGCGCCTATGAGCGGGACCTGCAGGCGCAGGTGGCGGGGCTCAGCTGGCGGCCCGAGTACGGGACCGGGTGGAACTTCCAGGCCGCGCGTGAGCAGCTTCCGGCGCAGGTCCGCGAAAGCGCGCTTACGGCTTATCTTGAGGATCCGCTGGACGGCGCCCAGCCCGCAGCGATCACCCGCGCGCTCGTTCGCCTGCACAAGGGGGAGCTGCTGTCGCCGACTTCCACCGAGCGGCTGATCGGCCTGCTGAAAGATGTTCGGACCGGACCGCGGCGCCTGAAGGGCGGCCTGCCGCCGGGCTGGACCATCGGCCACAAGACCGGGACCGGCCAGGATTACCGGGGCGCCTCGGTGGGCATCAACGACGTCGGCCTGCTGACCGCGCCGGACGGCCGGACCTATGCGGTGGCGGTGATGATGCGGCGGACGCACAAGCCGGTGCCGCAGCGGCTGGCGCTGATGCAGGCCGTCACCCGGACGGTGGCGGCGCACTGGGCCCGCGAGGGCGCGGCCGGCCGGATGCAGGCCGACTGACCTGGCGGCTCAAGGCCGCTCGATGCCCTTCACGACCGTCAGCTTGATCGGCTCGCCGGTCATGTCCTTGCTGGCCCACACCGCGCCGACGCTGCCGTCCGACGGGAAGTCGGTGCAGTACTTGATCGGCAGCGGGATCGGCTTCGACTGCTTCAGGCAGACCTTCTCGCCCTTCACCGTCCACTTGCCGGACGAGGATTTGCCGCGCCGGCCGATGGCGTCCCAGCTGCCGTCGGCGTGCAGCCAGATGCGCTGGTGCCGGCCGTCAGGATAGAGCGCCTTGACGGTGTTGCCGAAGGCGGCGGGCACGCCGCGCGGTTCGGCATTGGCCGGTTCGGCCGCCTGCGCGTTCAATCCCAGGAACAGGGCGTAGGCGGCGGCGGAGACGCGGACGAGGCTCATGAGGGGTCTGGAACGCATGACGGACTGGAACGCAAAACGTTGAAATCGGCGCCAAAACCGGCTGGGGACTCGACACCTGACCCGGCGCACGTGAACTGAAGCTGACAAGCTTGGCTGGAGTACCGAGACCTCATGGACGACGAAACCATTTCGGCCGACGCCGAGCGGGCCGGCATGATGGCCGCCCTGCACGCAGTGATCATCGGCACGCTTTCGACCCTCAAGCGGAAGGGGGTCCTGACGCCTGAGGAGGTCGACCACATCTTCGAGGCGGGTCTCGCGACCTTCGAACGCGGCGACCAGGACGCGGTGAAACAGGCCGCCCAGCTGACCCTGCAGATCCTGGCCCGATCCCTCAAAGATTGATCCTGGAACCGGCCGGGCGACCCCTCCGTTGCCTTGGCATGGCCAAAGCCGCCCGCAGACGCGCCGACCATGTGGAGGCCGCCGGGTTCTTCATGAGCCGGGCGCAGGAGGCGATCGACGCCGCCGAGGCCGCGCGCAACGAAGAGGCCTGCGCCGCCTTCTACAAGGAGGCCGAGACCTGGCTGTACATGGCCAGCCGCTGCCTCAACCCCGAGGGCGAGGCGCCCCGGCCCGTGACGCTTGCCACGGCCCCCGCCCGGGTCCGCGGCGAGCGCCGCAGCTTCCAGGAGGACTGACGATGATACGTGTCGTTACCGCAGCCGCGCTCGCCCTTGCGGCGGCAGCCTGCGCCGAGACGCCCGACCGCGAGGCGAACGCCGCGTCCGCCACGGCGTCCGACACCTCGGCCACGTCGCCGATGACGGTCAATCCGGCTCCGGCCGGGACGACGCCCTCGACTAAGGGCCAGGCGATGCCGTCGACGCCGCCGACGCTGACGGAGGATCCCGCCCGGCAGGCCGACGACAAGGCGATGCCGCCCGGCCCCGTGAACCCGGGCGCCTAGTCAGGATCCGGGGATGACGGGGGTCGCGGACAGATTGGTCCGGCCTAGGCCCTCGACCCGGTAGAGCACGCCCCGGGCGCCCGGCTGCATCACCTTCAGCCGCTCGGGATCGGCGGCGATTTCGGCGGCCTGCATGACGCCGATGTCCCGCGACCCGGCCACGATCACGAACCGTTCGCCGCCGGTGGCCCGGAAGGCGGCCAGATAGCCGTAGTCGAGGTTCGGCTTGCCGGTGTGCGCCGGGCCCGCGCTGGAGACGTAGGTCTGGCCCGTGCGGCGGTCGACCAGTTCGTCGAAGGTCTGGCCCACCTCGAAGCGCGAGCGCTCGAATACCGGGTCCTGCAGCAGGCGCAGGGCCGAGAAGTAGCCGACGTAGATCACGTCGGACCCCTTGAGCATCTGCGGCGTCACCTGCGAGGAGGTCGCCACCCGCAGGCGCGCGTCGTCGCCCGCCAGCCGCCGGGCCAGCGGCAGCACCTGGCGTAACGCCAGCGTCGCGCCGGCGGGGGTGTAATAGGTGTCCAGATCGACGTAGCGGCCCTGCAGCTCGGGCAGTTCCATCAGGAAGGTGTCGAGGTCGGCGGGCGAATTGATGTCGAAGGCGCGGATCATCCGCTGGGGCTCGTCCGCGCCCTCGGTGTCGCCGAAGATGTAGTAGTCGCCGACGACCAGCAGCACCGGCCGCTCCCGGCCGAAGCCGTCCCACAGCGGCGCCGAGGCGATCCTGTCGAGGGCGCGCGCCGGCGCGGTGGTTCGGGCGTACCAGACGCCGCCGACGACGGTGAGAGCCACCAGCAGCAGGGCCGCCGCGACCGCCCAAGGCCAGGGCTTGCGCGTCGGCGGCGCGGCCTGCGGCGCCTCGGCCTCGACCAGCGCCAGCCGGTACTCGCCGAGCGGCAGCGCCAGTTTCGGGGAACGGTCGGCGTAGAACTCGTCCAGCTTCTTGCGCAGGCGGTGGACATAGACCCGGACCGACGCGTCGCCGGCCAGGTCCACCGCGCGGTCGAAGACGTCAACGGCGATGTCGGCTTCCCGCACGGGACGGCCCGCCAGCGCCTGCTCCGCCAGATAGTCGAACAGCCGCGCCAGACCCTGCGAGCGACCGAGCATGCCGCTGGCGCGCACCCGCGCAACCTCCGCCTCCAGGCTGTTCGCCGGGCCGTCCATGAGAAGCTGTAACCCCCTGTAACGCCGCCTCAACCGTAAAGTACGAGCCGCGCGGACGCGAGGCCCCTATCGCCGCCGCATTGCCAGCCGGGCTGGACTTAGTGTTACTGTATAACATAACAATTGAGCGTTCTTGAGGGGGGTAGGGATGAAGCGGATCTGGTTGCTGGGTGCGGCGATTGCCGCGCTGGGTTCTGGCGCGCATGTCGAGGCGGCGGACGCCAACGCCGTGTCTGAGCTGGTCATCACCGCCGCACGCCTCGAAGAATCGCTGCCGCAGGAGCTGGCCCGCTACGGCGCCGACCTGTCTGTGATCGACGAGGCGGCTATCCGCGACAACCTCTATCTCGACATTTCCCAGGCCCTGCAGATGCAGACGCCCGGCGTCTTCCTCAGTCCCCGTAACGGGCCGTTCTCTTACGTCGACATCGCCATCCAAGGCTCGCGCACTGGCGACGTGCTGTGGCTGGTCGACGGCCTGCGGATCAGCAACCGGCTCTACACCTCCACCAGCCCGGCGGACACGCTGCCGGCCAGCATGGTGGAGCGCATCGAGGTGCTGAAGGGCGGCCAGAGCCTGTTCTACGGGACCCAGGCCGTGGCGGGCGCGATCAACGTCGTCACCCGCGCTTATTCCGAAGACTTCGACGGTCGGTTCACCGCCGGCGGCGACACCAACGGCGGCGTCCACGCCGACCTCTACGTCCGCGACGCGTTGGACCGGCATCGCTACGTGGCCTGGGTCTCCAAGGACGAGTCCGACGGCTACCGCACCTTCGACGTCTTCCAGCCCAGCGCCACCGACCGCAAGCGCGGCTACGACGTGGTCAGCTTCGGCGGCAAGTACGGCGTCGACCTGGCCGACGGCCTCGCGTTGAACCTCTACGCCCAGCACGTCGACGCCCACCTGGAGTATCCGAACCCGCGGCTGACGCGGCTCGCCTTCAACGACCGGGACGAGGAGATCGCCAGCGCCAGCCTCGACTGGACCGCCCGCAACGACGTCCAGCTCTCGGTGAAGGGCTACTACCACGACTGGGACAGCGTCTATTCAACGGTGAACAACGTTGCGGGCGACCCTTCCGCCCCGCCGGTGGTCGTCGACGACCTCACGTACTGGGGCTACGAGGACTATGGCGTCCAGGCGCTGGCCAAGCTGAACCTGCACAAGGGTTTCGAGTACCAGCTCGGCTACGACTTCCAGAACTTCAACGGCCGCGACGAGGTGCTGCTGATCGCCGAGCAGACCGAGAAGGTGCACGCCTTCATCGGCCAGGTCCGGACGACCGACGACCTGTTCGAGACCGTCCGCTTCGCCGCCGGCCTCCGCTACAACCGCACCGACGAGACCGAGAAGACCGTCTGGAACGTCTCGGGTCGCTGGGAGGTGAGCGGGGAGGTCTATGTCGAGGGCATGGTCGGCACGGCCTTCATCCTGCCCAGCGCAGAGCAGCTCTACGCCGTCGACCCATTCTCGGCCGTCGGCAATCCCGAGCTGGACGCCGAGGAGAGCGCCAACGCCAACGTGACGCTGGGCGGCCAGACCGACCGGCTCACCTGGGCGGCCACCGCCTTCGCCCGCGAGGTGGAGAACCTGATCGTCGACGACTACGATCAGCCGGGCTTCCCGGACGGGATCTACATCAACACCGACGGCAAGGTCCGCTTCCGGGGCGTCGAGCTGCAGGCGACGGCGCGCCTGACGGACGCCGTCTCGGCGCGCGCCGCCTACGCCTACACCCGCGCCCGGGCTCAGGGCGCCGGCCGCCAGTTCGATCGCGTGCCCGAGCACCAGGTGAAGGCCGGCCTCGCCTGGTCGCCGTCCGACCTGCCGTTCGGCGCCTCGGCGAGCCTGCTGTGGGTCGGCGACGTGTCCTCCAACGTCTCGGGCTTCGGCCAGGTGGGCTACGGCGACTACACCGTTGTCGACCTCGCGGCCCACGCCTGGCTGGACGGCGCCGATCGCCGCCACAAGCTCACCGCCCGGCTCGAGAACGCGTTCGACGAGGCCTATGCCACCCGGGTCAATTCGGCGGTCCCGGATGTCGCCGGGCCGCGCTTCCTCTACCGCTTCCGCGGCGTCCCGCGGACCTTCCACGTCAGCTATGCCTACAGCTTCTGAGGCTAAGGCCCGCAGGCCTCGAAAGCCCTGGGCGCCGCGGTGGCTGGTCGTCACCCACCGCTATCTCGGCGTGGTCATGGGCCTGCTGATGCTCGTGTGGTTCGCCAGCGGCATCGTCATGCTGTTCGTGCGCTGGCCTGAGGTCACCGAGACCGAGCGGACCGCCGCGCTGCCGCCGATCCCCTGGGCGCGGTGCTGCGACCTGAGCAGCTTCGGGCCGGAGCAGCCGCTGTCCGATGGCGTGATCGAAGCGGTCGCTCGCCGCCCCGTGCTGCGTTCGGGCGGCGAGACCTATGACCTCGAGCGGGGCGGCGTGCTCCAGCGCCTCACCCTCGCGGAGGCGCTGGCCGTCGCAGAGAGCCACACCGGCCGCATCCCCGAGTCCGCCCGGCTGATCGAGCGCGACCAGTGGACGGTCACCGGCTACTTCAACAAGCGGCGGCCGTTCTGGCGCGTGGAGATGGGTGACCCTGCGGACACCGTCGTCCACGTCTCGGCCCGCACCGGCCAGGTGGCCCAGGTGACCACCCGAGCCGATCGCGTCCTGGCCTGGTTGGGTCCCATTCCCCACTGGCTCTACCCCGAGGTTCTGCGCGCCGACGCCAGGCTGTGGACCCAGGTGGTGATCTGGACCTCGGTCGCCGGGCTCTTCCTGACGTTCACCGGCATCTATCTCGGCATCATCGCCTGGCGGCCCTGGCGGGACGAACGCGTCTCGCCCTTCCGCGGCATGCTGATGTGGCACCACCTCACCGGCCTCGCCGCCGGCCTGCTGACGCTCACCTGGACGCTGTCCGGCCTGTTGTCGATGCAGCCGTGGGGCCTGCTGGAAGGGCCGGAGGATGACGGCGCGGCGCGATACCGCGAGGCGTCCGTCACCGCCGGCGTGCTGGCCCAGGGGCTGGCCGATCTGAAGGGGCAGAACTTCCGGAGCCGGCAGATCCGCCTCGTTCCCTTTGACGGGCGGCTAGTCCCGGTCGCCGACGGACGCCCGCTCGGCGGGCCGCTCTCGTCGGCCGATCTGACGCGCGCCGCGGCACGGCTTGGCCCAGTCGCCTCGCAGGGCCTGATGCGCACGGAAGACGCCTACTGGTACGGCCACCATGAGGCGGTGAAGCTGCCGGTCTGGCGGGTGATCCGCACGGACGGGACCCGCGACTACATCGACCCGCAGAGCGGCGAGCTGCTGCGCAGCGTCGACCGCGCCGCCCAGGGCTTTCGCTGGTGGCATCTGGGCCTGCACCGCCTGGACGTGATCCCCGGCTTCGACCGCGGCGGCGGCTGGGCCGCGGCCATGACCCTGCTGCTGGTGTTCACGGGCGGCAGCGTCGGGATCGGCGTCTGGCTCGCGTGGCGCCGCGCTCAGGCCGACGTCACCAGGCTCGGCCGTCTCCGGAAGCGCTCTTCGGCTTGAGCCGCATCGCCGGCTTCTCCACCAGGAACCAGCTGGCGAGCGCAAACGGCAGGACCGCGAGGATGCCGGTCAGCACGTTGAGCTGGCCCATCAGCGCCAGCTGCTGCTGGATCGGGAAGGCATAGATGTAGACGCCATAGCTGAGATCGGCCGGCAGCTTCCCGGGGCGCGACAGGCCCACGACAGCGGTCGGCAGGGCCAACGGACCGACGAACGGGAAGGCCAGGGCCGACACGCCCCCCAGCCACAGCGGAACCTTCGCCCGGGTCAGCCACAGCGCCGCGCCGGCGAAGAACAGGAAGCCGTTGCGCCCGGCCAGGAAGGCGATACGGGTGATCCGCTCGTCCGCCCACTGCGGCGTGGTCAGCGCCAGCGACAGCCAGACGATGGCGCACAGCGCGGCCAGCCCCACCACCAGCTTCAGGTTGGCGCGGACCAGCATCAGCAGCAGGTAGCAGGCGAACTCGAGCCGCAGCGTCCACAGCACGCCGTTAACGACGCCCGCCACCGGCGCGTCGGCGAACACGCCCGGCAGCTCGTAGGTGGCCGGGAAGAGCAGGGCGTTCCGAGTGACGTAGAGCGCCGCGCCTTGCCAGTACTCCGCCGGCGCTGCGGTGGTGACGAAGCTGAGCAGGATCACCGTCGCCACCAGCGAGACGATGAGGCCGGGCTCGATCCGCAGGATGCGCTTGAGCAGGTAGCTCTTCGGGTCGCGCTCGTAGCTGCCGGCGATCAGAAAGCCGCTGATCACGAAGAAGATCGAGACGCCCAGGGCGCCGAAGTCCTCGACGCCGCGGATCGTCAGCGGCGGCTGTCCCGACAGCGGGAAGGTGTGGCTCACCACCACCAGCAGGGCCGCCGCCAGCCGCATGAGGTCGAAGTTCATCGGCCTCTAGCCTTCGAACCCGCCCACGACCTCGAGCACGGCCTGGCCATAGTGCGCGAGCTTGGCCTCGCCGACGCCATTGATCCGCTCCAGCGCCGCGCGACTGCCGGGCCGGACCTGGGCGATCTCGGCCAGGGTGCGGTCGTGGAAGATGACGTAGGGCGGCACGTGCTGGGCCTTGGCCTCGCTCGCCCGCCAGGCCTTCAGCGCCTGGAACAGCGGCGCGTCGGCGGCCGACAGCGGCGGCTCCTTCGACTTGCGCCGAGGCCGCTTGGCGGGCTCGTCCTCGATCTTGCGGATCACCACCCGGCGGTCGCCGCGGAAGAGCGCCCGGGCGCCCTCGGCGTCGCCGATGCCGACCAGCGGCCGCCCGTCGTTCGGGTCCTCGCGCAGCAGACCCTCGAACAGCAGCTGTTCCAGGAGGTCTCGCCATTGCACGGCCGACAGCTCGGCGCCGATGCCCCAGGTCGACAGCCCGGCCTCCCAGTCGGAGACGTCCTTGGTCTTGCCCAGAAGGTGGTCCACCACCCGGCCACGGCCGAAACGTCCGCCCAGCCGGTGCGCCGCCGACAGCGCCTTCTGGGCCGCCTCGGTGGCGTCGGTGGTCTCCACCTGGCCGGTGCAGAGATCGCACTGGCCGCAGGCCTTCACACCCGTCTCGCCGAAGTAGCGCCGCACGCTCGCCGCCCGGCAGGCGGTCCCGTCCAGCATGGCGTACAGCTGACGCAGCTTGCGCGTCTGGACGCTCTTGACCCCCTCGTCGACGTCGCGTTCGCCGATCCGACGCAGCGCCCAGGCCATGTCGGAGGCGCCGTACAGCGTGATGCCCTCGGCCGGATCGCCGTCGCGGCCGGCCCGGCCGATCTCCTGCCAGTAGGCTTCGATGGAGGCGGGCGGATCGGCGTGGATCACGAATCGAACGTCCGGCTTGTCGACACCCATGCCGAAGGCGATCGTCGCCACCATCACCGCCGCCTCGGCCTCGAGGAAGTCTTCCAGGCGCTGGGTGCGCAGGTTCCGGTCGAGGCCGGCGTGATAGGCCAGCGCGGGCACGCCCGCGTCGCGCAGCGCCTGGGCCAGCTTCTCGGTCCCGTCGCGCGAGCCGGCATAGACAACGCCCGACTTGCCCGGCCGCGCGGCCACCAGGTCGACGACGCGCTTGTCCTTGGCGCCCTTCTTCCGCTCGGCGGTCAGGATCAACTCGGGGCGAGCGAAGCTCGCCACGAACTCAGCGGAATTCTCCAGGCGAAGTTCGGCGCGGATGTCTTCGCGGGTCCGCGCGTCGGCCGTGGCGGTGACCGCCAGCCGCGGCACGGTCGGGAACAGCTCGGCCAGGCGGCCCAGCATCCGGTACTCGGGCCGGAAGTCATGGCCCCACTGGCTTACGCAGTGGGCCTCGTCGATGGCGATCAGCGCCAGCGGCGTGCGGCCCAGCCGGTCCAGCATGTTGGGCTGCATCAGCCCTTCGGGCGAGACGTACAGCAGGTCCAACTCGCCGCGCTCGATCCGACGCCAGGTCTCGGTACGCTCGTGCAGGTCGATGTTGGAGTCGAGCCGAGCGGCCGCCACGCCCGACTGCTGCAGCGCCGCCACCTGGTCGGTCATCAGCGCGATCAGCGGCGAGACGACGAGGCCCAGACCCGGCCGCATCAGGCTGGGTATCTGGTAGCACAGGCTCTTGCCGCCGCCCGTCGGCAGCACCGCCATGGCGCTGCGCCCCGCCAGCACCTCGGAAATCACGTCCGCCTGCAGGCCGCGGAAGTCCGCATGGCCGAACGTCCGGCGCAGGATCTCGCGCGCCTCGTCCAGAGGCGGGAGCGGGCTTTGCGCGGCTGCCGATTGCATCGCGCCCTTATGGCCCAATTCGCCGCAAGGTCGATGCGACTAAGGGGTCAGGCACGCTTCGCGTGCCTGACTTTTTATGTTCAAGCCGTCCGCGCCAGCTCTGTCCGGCGCTGGATGCCGCGCACGACCTTCAGCAGCTTCAGCGCCTGGTCGCCGCCGAGCGTCGCGAAGTCGATGTCGCGCTGGGAGAGCGTCACCAGGATCGCGTCGTCCGCGTGGCTCATCCGCCGGGCGCACATGTTCCAGTTGGCGAACTCGCGCAGAGTCGCGGGGCCCGCGGCCAGCACCCGGGCCTCCTTGTGGCGGGGGTCGTCCAGGATGCGGCGGTAGGTGACCATCACCGCCTCGGCCGGCCCTTCCAGCGCCTGGAGGAACCAGCCGTCGTGGATCAGCAGCAGGCCGGTGATGGCGACGTCACGATTGTTGCGGATCGAGGCGCGGATGATCTCGTCCACCTCGTCGTTCACCCGCACAGGCTCGATGGCCTGACGGCTGGCGTAGACCAGGCGGTGGAGGGTGCGGGACCCGGAAATCCCAGAAAGCTCGGACATGAACGCTCGCGGACGATCGACTGGACGCCCCCTGTCCTAGCGCCCGCGGCTGAACATTCGCCTAACGCGTTACTCCGCCGCCATCGCCTGTGGGCGGGCCTGTCCGCCGCGCAACAGGCGGCCGGGCAGGGCGCGGGTCGGCTCCCCGTCGCGGTAGGTGACCTCGCCGGCGACGATGGTCGCCACATAGCCCTCTGCCCGCTGGATCAGCCGGCGCCCGCCGGCTGGCAGGTCATAGGCCACCTCGGGCGCGAACAGCTTCAGCCGGTCGTAGTCGATGACGTTGAGGTCGGCTCGGTAGCCCGGCTGGATCAGGCCGCGATCGAACAGTCCCACGGTCTCGGCGGTGTCCCGGGTCTGACCCTTGATCATCTTCTCCAGGGCGAGCTTCGGGCCGCGCGAGCGGTCGCGCGTCCAGTGGGTGAGATTGAACGTCGGGAAGCTGCCGTCGCAGATCATGCCGACGTGCGCGCCGCCGTCCGACAGCCCCGGCACGCAGTCGGGGTGGGTGAGCATGGCGTAGGCCGGGTCCAGGTTCTGGAAGGCGTAGTTGAGGAACGGCAGGTACAGCATGCCGCGTCCGCCGTTGGTCAGCATGTGGTCCAGCGCCACCTCGGCCGGCTCGCGGCCCTCGTGGGCGGCGATGGCGGCGATGGTCATCTCGGCCGTCGGCTCGTAGTCCGGCGTCTCGCCCATCAGGAACATGTTGTCCCAGGCCCGCGGCTGGCTGCCGGCGAAGCCGCGGCCGGCGGCCTCCTCGGTCAGCAGCCGGGCCCTGAACTCCGGATCGCGCAGCCGCTCGACCTTGCCCGCCAACGGCAGGTCGCGGATCTCCGCGAACACCGAATGCTGGCTGAACGGGTTCATGGTCAGCTCGAAGCCGAACAGCACGCCCACGGCGCGGCCCGCCACCTGCGCCCGGATCGGCAAGCCGTCGGCGTTGGCCTGGCTGAGCCAGTCCAGCATAATCTTATAGCTGTCCGGCGCGCGCGGGCTCTGCACCAGGCTGAACGACAGCGGCCGACCGGAGCGCTCGACGATCCGGCGCAGCATGGCCAGCTCCTCGGCCGGGTCGGTGAAGTCGGAAACCACCTGCAACACGCCCCTGCCCGCGGCGGCCAGCCCGAGCGCGATGCCGGTCAGTTCGTCCTCGCCCGCCGTCAGCGTCGGCGTCGGCTGACCGTCGGACGTGCGATGGTTCAGCGTCCGCGAGGTGGAGAAGCCCAGGGCGCCGGCCTCCGCCGCCCGCTTCGCGATCGCCGCCATGGCGTGGATGTCGGCCTCGGTCGCGGGCTCGCGGTTGGCCCCGCGCTCGCCCATGACGAACACCCTGAGCGCCGCATGCGGCAGCTGGCTGCCGATGTCGATGTCGAAGCGCCGCGCCTCGAGCGCGTCGAGGTAGTCCGGATAGCTCTCCCAGTTCCACGGCAGGCCCTGGCTCAGCACCGGGAACGGGATGTCCTCCACGCCTTCCATCAGCCGGATCAGCCGGTCGTGGTCCTCGGGTCGGCAAGGGGCGAAGCCGACCCCGCAATTGCCCATCACCACGGTGGTCACGCCGTGCCACGACGACGGCTGCATGCGCTCGTCCCAGCTCGCCTGGCCGTCGTAGTGGGTGTGGATGTCGACGAAGCCGGGCGTCACCAGCTTGCCGCGGGCGTCGATCTCCTCGGCGCCAGCGCCTGAGAGCTTGCCGACCGCGGCCACGCGCCCGTCCTTCACGCCCACGTCGGCCTCGTAGAGCGCGCCGCCCGAGCCGTCCGCCAGCGTGCCGCCACGGACCACGAGGTCGAAGGCCTTATCCATGGCGGGATCTCCCTGATCGGCGTCTCGTCGCGCCCTTGCCGCCATTTAGCCGCGCGGACCCTGGGTCAGGTCAACGAACAAAAGACAGGCTCGGCCGGCTGCGCCTTAGGAACCTGCGGCTTTTGAAGGGGTTGCATGGCCAGGACGAGAGACACCCATGCACCTCAAAGCGCTTCTGGCCCTGGCCGCCCTGGCCATCGCGATCGGCTTCACCCTTCCGGGCCGCGACGGCGGCGAGGCGCAGGCGCAGTCCGGCCAGATCCCGATGCTGGAGCTCGGCTAGCCGCCAAGGTCGAGCGAGAGGTCGCCGACGCCCGCGCCCAGCGCGCCCTTCAGCGCGTTGCCGATGTCGGAGCCCTTGGCGGCGCAGCCGTGCAGGGTCTGACCGGCGAATTCCACCTCGGCGCTCATCGGGTACTTACGGTCGCTCATGCCGTCCGAGCACTCGCCCACCCGCAGCGTCACGGTCATGGCGCTGCCATCCTCGGCGGTCGCCTTCCACACGCCCTGGCCCGGCCGGATCTCGGCGCCCGGCGCCTTCAGCTTCACATTGGGATGATCGGGGCGCAGCAGCTCGAACTCGGTCCCGCGCATGGTCAGCGACCAGAACGGCTCCGTGCCGATCGCCAGCATGTCCTCGCCGAAGTCGGTGGCCGGCGGCTGAGCCGGTAGCGTAGGCGCGTCCGCCGGCGCAGCGGCGGGCTGGCCGTCAGGCGCCTGCGGCTGGCAGGCGGCGAGCAGCAGGAGAGCAAGCGGAGCAAAGAGACGCATTCGGGCCCTTCCCGGTTTCGGCTCAAATCAGGCTACCGTCGTTCCCGTGGGCGCGACACCCTTCAGCTTCTACGAATTCTTCGCTGGCGGCGGCATGGCCCGGGTCGGCCTGGGCGAGCGATGGTCGTGCGCCTTCGCCAACGACTTCGATCCGGTGAAGGCCCAGACCTACCGGGCGAATTTCCCGGACGCCGCAGGCCACTTCCGCGAGGGCGACGTCTGGAAGCTGTCGGCCGACGACCTGCCGGGCGCTCCGGACCTGGCCTGGGCGTCCAGCCCCTGCCAGGACTTCAGCCTCGCCGGGGCGCGGGCGGGACTGGGCGGCGGCCGCTCCTCGGCGTTCTTCGGATTCTGGGGCCTGATGCAGGCCCTGGGCGCGGAGGGTCGCGACCCGCGCCTGATCGTCATCGAGAACGTGGTCGGCCTGCTCACCTCGCGCGGCGGCGCCGACTTCGCGGCCCTGGGCCAGGCCCTGGCGGACGCCGGCTATGCGTTCGGCGCGCTCGAGATCGACGCCGCCTGTGTGCTGCCGCAGTCCCGGCCCCGGGTGTTCGTGGTGGCCACGAAGGTCGCGCCGCACGCTGGTCTCGTCGGCGACAGCCCGTTCCACACTCGCGCGGTGCGCAACGCGCATGCGGCTCTGTCCGCCTCGCTCAAGTCCAGCTGGATCTGGTGGCGGCTGGCCGCGCCGCCCGCCCGCAACACCGACCTCGCCGCCCTGCTGGAGCCGGACCACGCCGTCACCTGGCGCTCGGACGCGGACACCCAGCGCCTGCTCTCGCTGATGGCCCCGCACCATCGCGCCAAGCTCGAGACGCAGAAGGGCCGTGCGGTCGGCGCCGTCTTCCGGCGGACCCGGGTCGAGGACGGCCGCCGGGTCCAGCGGGCCGAGGTCCGCTTCGACGGCCTCGCCGGCTGCCTCCGCACGCCGCGCGGCGGCTCCTCGCGCCAGACGCTGATCGTGGTCGAGGAGGGCCGGGTTCGCAGCCGCCTGCTCAGCGGCCGCGAAGCCGCCCGCCTGATGGGCCTGCCGGACAGCTATCGCCTGCCGGGTCCGGCGACCGCGGCCCTGCACGTGACCGGCGACGGCGTGGCGGTCCCGGTGGTCCGCTGGCTAGCCGAACAGCTGCTCGAGCCGCTGCTCGCGCCCCGCGCCATCCTCGCCGCCGAGTAAATCTAACAGCGCCTCCACGCGCGGCGCCTTCCAAAACGCCGCAGAAAGCCTAGGTTCTCGGGCCAGCTTTCCCGCATTCCTGAGACATCGAGACCCGACATGGACGCCACCCCCGACAAGGTCTACGACGCCGCCCGCTTCCGCCGGGCCGGCCGGAGCAAGATCTACGACTCCATCCTCGACACCGTGGGCGACACGCCGCTGGTGCGCCTGCCGCACCTGACCGAGGCGTTCCAGCCCAAGGCTGAGGTCGTCGCCAAGCTGGAGTTCTTCAATCCCGTCGCTTCGGTGAAGGACCGCATCGGCGTCGCCATGGTCGAGTACCTGGAGGCCAAGGGCCTCTTGAAGCCGGGCGGCACGATCATCGAACCCACCTCGGGCAACACCGGCATCGCGCTCGCCTTCGTCGCCGCGGCCAAGGGCTACAAGCTCACCCTCGTCATGCCCGAGAGCATGTCGATGGAGCGCCGCAAGATGCTGGTCATCCTGGGCGCCAAGCTCGAGCTCACCCCCGCCGAGAAGGGCATGGCCGGCGCCGTCGCCCGCGCCCGTGAACTGGTCGATGCCACGCCCGGCGCCGTCATGCCGCAGCAGTTCGACAATGCCGCCAATCCGCTGATCCACCGGGTCTCCACAGCCGAGGAGATCTGGAACGACACCCAAGGCCGCGTCGACGCCGTCATCTCGGGCGTCGGCACCGGCGGCACCATCACCGGCGTCGGCCAGGTGCTGAAGGCCAAGAAGCCCTCGGTGAAGATGGTCGCCGTGGAGCCCGAGGCCTCGCCCGTGCTGTCGGGCGGTCAGCCCGGCCCGCACAAGATCCAGGGCATCGGCGCGGGCTTCGTGCCCTCGATCGTCGACCGCGGCGTCATCGACGAGATCGTCCAGGTCTCCAACGACGACAGCTTCGCCATGGCCCGTCGCGTCGCCCGCGACGAGGGCATCCCGGTCGGCATCTCGTCTGGCGCCGCGCTCGTCGCCGCCTTCGAGGTGGCCAAGCGTGAGGAGATGGCCGGCAAGCTGGTCGTGGCCATCATCCCGAGCTTCGCCGAGCGCTACATCTCGACGGCGCTGTTCGAGGGTCTCTGACCCTGCGCGTCGGCGTGGTCGGGTGCGGCGTCGCGGGCATGTCCGCGGCGCTGGCGCTCACGCGCCGCGGCCATCGCGTTACAGTGCTTGAAGCGTTCGACGAGCCGCGGCCCCTGGGCTCCGGCCTGCTGCTCCAGCCGTCGGGCCTGGCCGCCCTCAAGGCGCTCGGCCTACACGGGGGCGCGATGGATCTGGGCGCCCCAATCCATCGGCTGGAGGGGCGGGACGTCCGAGGCTACGAGCCGATGAGGATGGCGTACGGCGTCTGGCGGCCGGGCGCCTTCGGCCTCGGCATGCATCGCGCCGCGCTATTCGGCCTGCTTTACGATCAGATTCTGGCTGAAGGCGTTGAGGTCCGCACCGGCGCCACCATCGAGAGCTTCGACCGGCTCCATGCGCCCACCCTCCTCGATGGCCACGGCGTCGTACACGGGCCGTTCGACCTCGTGGTGGTGGCCGACGGGTCAGCCTCCACGCTGCGGGACAAGCTGAAGCCGAGGGCTCGCTGCCCGGTCTATCCGTGGGGCGCTGTCTGGGCGAACGCCGCCGATCCAAGCGGTGAATTTTCCGAGGCGCTCCGTCAACGCTACGAGGGTGCGGCGGTGATGATCGGCATCCTGCCCATCGGTCGCACCGTCATGGATGCGACATCGAAGGTCAGCTTCTTCTGGTCGCTCCGGGTGGCGGAGTTGGCGGGGTTTCAAGCCGCGGACCTCGGGGCTTGGCGCGCGCGTGTCCTCGAGCTCTGGCCGGAAGCCGAGCCCATCGTCAGCCAGATCCGGACGCCGGGCGATCTATCGCCTGCCATCTACCGCGATGTCAGCGTCGGCCGCTGGGACAGCGGCTCGTTCGTGCTGATCGGCGACGCCGCGCACGGCACGAGCCCGCAGCTCGGCCAGGGCGCCAACCTGGGCCTGTTGGACGGCGTCGAGCTCGCGCTGAACGTGGATCGCCCGGCCCGTGCGGCTGGATTTCAGGCCCGCCGCCGGCTGCAGACCGGTCCCTATCAGCTCTTCTCACGTCTGCTGACGCCGCTTTTCCAGTCCGGCGGGCGGCTTGGGCCCTGGGTGCGTCGGTGGCTTTTCGCGCCGCTTGCCCAGGCGCCGGGGCTGAACCGGATCGCGGCGGCGGTGCTCACCGGTGTGTTCCGCCTCGGTCCAACGCCGCCCGAGCTGCGGCCGTGACCGACGTTTTCGACGCCGAGAAGCGCTCCGCCGTCATGCGGCGGGTGAAGGGCAAGGACACGACGCCGGAGATGACGGTGCGGCGGGCGTTGACCCGGCTGGGCGCCCGCTACCGGCTGCATCGCAAGGACCTGCCCGGCAGCCCGGATATCGTCATGCCCGGCCGTCGGCTGGCGCTCTTCGTCCACGGCTGCTTCTGGCACGGCCACGACTGCGCGCGGGGATCGCGCGTGCCGAAGCAGAACCGCGACTACTGGACCGCCAAGGTCGGTCGCAACGTGGCGCGCGACGCGAAGAGCCGTGAGGCGCTGACCGCCGACGGCTGGCGTGTGGAGACGATCTGGGAGTGCGAGCTCAAGGATCAGGCAGGGCTGGAACGCAGGCTCGCCGACCTGCTGGCCTAGCTTGACCGTGGTCGACGCGGCGCTCAGCTAGGTGCGATGAACATCACGATCCTGCCCCTGGACGCCACGGCCGTTCCACGCCTGGCCGAGATCCTCCGCGAGACCGTTCAGGCCGGCGGTTCGGTGCACTTCATGGACCCGGTGCCCGAGGGCGGGGCCGAGACCTACTGGTCGGCCGCCGTCGCCGATCCCGGCCGCATCGTCCTGGGGGCCTTCGTCGACGGCAAGCTGCAGGGCACTGTCACGCTCTGGCTCGATACGCCGCCGAACCAGCCGTTCCGAGGCGAGATCTGGAAGCTGATGGTCGCGCCGCAGGTCCGGGGCCGGGGCCTCGCCCGCGCCCTGATGCTGGAGGCCGAGCGGATGGCCGCCGAACGCGGCCGCACCCTGCTCAACCTCGACACCGCCGTCGAGGGCGGCGCGTCCGAGCTCTACGAGTCGCTGGGCTGGACCCGCGCCGGGGTCATCCCCGACTACGCCTACAAGCCGCAGGGTGGCCTCGTCGGTACGGCGATCTACTGGAAGAAGATGAGCGGCTAGCCGCGCCCAAACAGTCGGGCGAAGAACCCGCTGCGGCCCGGCGCCTTCGCATCGTGCACGTCGGCGAGCGCGGCATCGTCATCGAAGCGGTAGCCGCAGACCGACTTCACCAACAGTGCAGGGACATCGATAACGAAGGGGGGAAACTCATCGGCGTCGTCGTCAGTGGCATCGTCGGCCTTGGCGGCCTGTTCCGCCGCCTTCGCGGCCTCGTAGATCGACTCGAACTGCGGCGGGGGCGTACCTGACACCTCCAGCTCGAGGTCTTCCGGCATATCGGGTCTGAGGACGCGCCAGACTTCGCGCTCGCCCTCATACCCGCGCGCATCCATGTAGCCCACGCGCTCGTCCACACAGCATGCGACCGCTGGCCCAAGGCGAGACAGGCGCGTCATCCGCTCTGCGAAGGCGGCCTTGTGGTCCCGGTCGAATACGAAGACCAGCCAGTTCTCGCCAGATCGAGCAAGCCCGATCCTCTTACGCCCGCCAGGCCCCAACGCCAGGCCCGCCTCGGCCAGGGCGACTTCTTCCGCCACGCCTCGTACAGCGAAATATGAAAGGACTGCGCTCATCTACGCCTCCGCCTTAGCTCTACCTTAGCAGAGCGAACGCGGAGCGCAAGAACGAAAGGGGAACTAGGCCGCCGCCGGCTCGACCTCTTCCACCATCACTTCGGTCTTCACCGAATTGGCGATGAAGCACTCCTCGTGCGCCTCGTGGTGCAGGGCTTGGGCCTCGTCTTCCGTCGGGCGCGGGCCGTCGTAGGTGATGTCCGGCCGCAGCGTCACGCGGGTGACGGCCATGCGGCCTTCGGCGTTCTTCTCCATCACGCCCACGGCCTCGTCGCGGTAGCGAGTGACGACGAAGCCCTTCAGTCGCGCGACGTGCAGGAAGGTCAGCATGTGGCAGTTGGAAAGGGAGGCGACCAGCATCTCCTCCGGGTCCACCGCGCCCGGCGCCGCCCACCTATTCCCGACCACATGCGCCGACGCCGTCGCGGGCACGACGTGCTCAGCGAAGGCGACGGTGTGCGCCCGGCTGTAGCGCCCCTTCAGGAAGTCCTCAGGGCCAGCGCCCGCGTCCAGGGACCATTCGATCGTCGCGCGGTAGCTGGCCAAAAGAATCCCCTCAGAAGGCGTCGGCGGGAAGCTTCATCATGAGATCGGCGCCGGTCTTCAGCTTGGCAAGGTGCGCCAAGGTCTCGGGGAGAATGCGATCGACATAGTACCGGCCCACGACGAGCTTGCGCTCGTACAGCGGGTCGGCGTCGCCGGCGGCGATCCGGGCTTGGGCCGCCTTGGCCATCAGCGCCCACATGTAGGCCAGCGCCGTCAGCCCAAAGAGCTGCAGGTAGTTGGTGGAGGCCGCGCCGGCGTTGTCAGGGTTGGCGAGGCCGTTCTGCATCAGCCACATGGTGGCCTCCTGCAGTTCGCCCTTGGCGGTCGCGAGACCGTCGACGAACGGTTTCAGCTCGGCGTCGTCGGTCTCGGCGATGAAGGCGTCCAGCTCGGCGAAGAAACTCATCACCGCCCGGCCGCCGTCGGCCGCCAGCTTGCGGCCCACCAAGTCCAGCGCCTGAACGCCGTTCGTGCCCTCGTAGATCAGGGCGATGCGCACATCGCGCAGGTACTGGCTGGCCGGGAAATGCTCGGTGAAGCCCGAGCCGCCGTGCACCTGCATGGCGTCGGAGCAGACCTGGAAGCCGCGGTCGGTGAGGAACGCCTTCACCACCGGGGTCAGCAGGGCCATGTAGTCGCGGCCCTTCTGCTGCACCGCCTCGTCCGGGCTCGCGTGGGCGAGGTCGCCGTGCAGGGCGGTCCAGGCCATGAACGCGCGGCCGCCCTCGACGAGGGCCCGGGCGTCCATCAGCATCCGGCGCACGTCGGGGTGGACGATGATCGGGTCGGCCGGGCCGTCGGGGTTCTTCGGCCCGGTGAGCGAGCGGCCCTGCAGGCGATCCTTGGCGAACTCGGCGGCGGCTTGGTAGGCGGCCTCGGCCTGGGCGATCCCCTGCAGGCCGACGCCCAGGCGGGCCTCGTTCATCATCACGAACATCAGCTTCAGGCCGGCGTTCTCCTCGCCGATCAGCCAGCCGGTGGCCTCCTCGTGGCTGATCACGCAGGTGGCGTTGCCGTGGATGCCCATCTTCTCTTCGAGGCCCAGGCACTTCACGCTGTTGCGCTCGCCCGGGTTGCCGTCGGCGTCGGGGATGAACTTCGGCACGATGAACAGGCTGATGCCGCGCACGCCGGCCGGCGCGCCTTCGATGCGGGCCAGCACCAGATGGACGATGTTCTCGGTCAGGTCCTGCTCGCCGCCCGAGATCCAGATCTTCTGGCCGGTGATCTTGTAGGTGCCGTCCGCCTGCGGGACCGCCTTGGTGCGCAAGAGGCCCAGGTCCGTACCGCAGTGCGGCTCGGTCAGGTTCATGGTGCCGGCCCACTGGAACGACACCAGCTTCGGCAGGTAGAGCGCCTTCTGCTCGGGCGTGCCGCCGACGTGGATGGCCGAATAGGCGCCGTGGGTCAGGCCTGGGTACATGGAGAACGCCATGTTCGCAGAGGAGCTCATCTCGGAGAACGCCACGTTGACGACGTGGGGCAGGCCCTGGCCGCCGTATTCCGGATCCGAGCCCAGGGCGGGCCAGCCGCCCTCGACGAGCTTGGCGTAGGCGTCCTTGAAGCCCGTCGGCGTCCTGACCGTGAAGTCCGGGCTCCAGGCGCAGCCTTCCTTGTCGCCCACCGAATTCAGCGGGGCGAGCACCTCGGAGGTGAACTTGCCGGCCTCTTCCAGGATCGCGTCGACGGTGTCCATCGAGGCGTCGGCGAAGGCCGGCAGGTTGGCGTAACGCTCGAGCTGCAGGACGTCGCGAAGCAGGAACTGGTAGTCGCGAACGGGGGCCTGGTAGGGCATGCAAACTCCGGACGAAGCGTAGGGGGCTTATTCAGCCCCCCACATAATCCGGGCAGCCCTGGCGAGCTAGGCTTCGCTGTGTTCCAGGTCGTCCAGGCGCCGGCGCAGCACCTGTTCGTAGTCGGCGGCGCGCGGCAGCAGGTCGGGGCGGGTCTCGGTGAGACGGCGCTCCATCTCGTTGATGCCCACCTGCAGCTGGGCGATGGCCGCGTCGATGTCGTTCTTCTGCTGCTCCAGGGCGACGATGCGCTCCTTGAACTTCCGCAGGCTCTTGGCGGCCTGGGCCGCGCCGGACTCGTCAGCCTCGTAGAGGTCGAGGATCTCGCCGATCTCGGACAGCGACAGCCCCACGCGCTTGCCGCGCAGGATGAGCTGGAGCCGGGCCCGGTCCTTGTACGAATAGACCCGGTTCATGCCGTCGCGGGCAGGCGTCAGCAGACCCTTGTCCTCGTAGAACCGCAGGGCGCGCGGCGTGCATTTGAACTCCAGGCACAGCTGCCGGATCGTGTAGGTGCGCAGCGGGCGGCGCAGGTCGGTAGGCATGGGCGATCCTCCCTATAGGTCTCGCAATGCCCCACCAGCTAAGGACGGCTTTACGTTTACGTCAAGGGCAGCTTACCGCTGATCACCTAGGCGGATGACGCAGGGTGAGGCTCACACAGTGACCAGCTCGCCCGCCAACGCCCGCTCGATCAGCGCCACCGTGCGATCGATGCCGAAGATCGCCGCGAACGAGCCGAAGCGCGGCCCCTGGCTCTGGCCCAGGAGCACCTCGTAGAGGGCGGCGAACCAAGCGCGCAGCGGTTCGAAGCCCGCGTCCTTGCCCACCGCGAACACCTCGTTCTGGATCGTCTCGGCGTCGGCGTCCCCCGGCAGCGCCTTGAGGCGCCGGACGAGGTCCTCCATCGCCGCCCGCTCCTGGTCGGTGGGCGCCCGGAAACGCTTCGAGGGCTTCACGAAGTCCTCGTAGTAGTTGAGCGCGAAGCCCACGAGGCGGTCCAGCAGCGGTTCGCTCTCCGGCGTCGCGCCCGGCAGGTAGCGCTCCAGGAAGGCCCAGAGGATCTCCTTGGTCGAGGCGTCGGCCGCCGAGACGAGGTTGAGGAGCAGGCTGAAGCTGACCGGCGAGCCCTTCTCCGGCGGCGCGCCGCGGTGGACGTGCCAGGCTGGGTTGTCCAGCTGGGCTGTGTTGTCGCCCTCGGCCCGCTTCTTGTTGAGCGCATCAAGGTGCGACAGGTACTCGTCCGTCGCCTTCGGAATGACGTCGAAATAGAGCCGCTTCGCCGACTTCGGCGACTGGTACATGTAGTAGGTCAGGCTCTCGGGCGCGCCGTAGCGCAGCCACTCCTCGATGGTCAGGCCGTTGCCCTTGGACTTCGAGATCTTCTGGTTGTTCTCGTCCATGAAGAGTTCGAAGTGGAAGGCTTCCGGCGGCTCGGCCCCAAGCGCCTTCACGATCCGATTCGACACGCGGACGCTGTCCACCAGGTCCTTGCCCGAGGCCTCGAAGTCGACCTCCAGCGCCGTCCAGCGCGCGGCCCAGTCGGGGCGCCATTGCAGCTTCACGTGGCCGCCGGTCACGGGGACTTCCGTGCGCTCGCCGTCCTCGTCTTCGAAGACGATGGTGCCCTTCTCGACGTTGCGCTCCAGCGTCGGCGCCTGCAGCACGCGGCCGGTCTTCGGGCTGATCGGCAGGAACGGCGAATAGGTGGCCCGCCGCTCCTCGCCGAGCGTCGGCAGCATGATGCCCATAATCGCGTCGAAGCGCTCGAGGATGCGCAACAGCACGTCGTCGAACCGGCCCGACTTGTAGGTCTCGGTCGAGCTCATGAAGGTGTAGTCGAAGCCGAAGCTGTCGAGGAAGGCGCGCAGCCGGGCGTTGTTGTGGTGCCCGAAGCTCTCGTGCTCGCCGAACGGGTCGCGCACCGAAGTGACCGGCTTGTCGCGGTCCTCTTCCAGCATCTGCTTGTTCGGCACGTTGTCGGGGATCTTCCGCAGGCCGTCCATGTCGTCGGAGAAGACGATCAGCTGGGTGGGGATCGCGTCCTCGGTCAGCGCGCGGAAGGCGTTGCGCACGATGGTCGGCCGCGTGGCCTCGCCGAAGGTGCCCAGGTGCGGCAGGCCGGACGCGCCGTAGCCGCACTGAAACACGACGGGCTTGGCCAGGGCCGGCAGCGTCTTCACGGCCTCGGCGAACTTGCCCTGGGCGAACAGGGTCGCGGCCACGTCGCGCTCGGCGTCCGTCAGCCGCAGGCGGGTGATGCGATCCAGCAGGATGCGCGCCTGTTCGAAGGGCCAGCTCTTGGCGTCGCGCGCCTGATGGGAAAGTCCTTGCAGCATGGCGGGCGGCCTAACCCCCGGGGCCGCCGGGCTCAAGCGGTTTCGGAGTCCGGGCCGTCGCAGGAGCTTCACGCAGGCTTCGCCGCTGTGTCACGCCCCGCGCCTATGGACGCCCCTAACCAAAAAGGGGGTCTTCCATGTCCAAGCTGCCGAGCCGCCGCATCCGGCGGGCCGATGTCCTGCTGTCCGTCTCCGTCATGGCCCTCGGCGTTGCCCTGGCCGCCGTGCTCCCGGCGCACGCCCAGGAGGTCGAAGAGATCGTCGTCACGGGCCAACGTGAGGCCCAGCGCGCCGCCATCGAGGTGAAGCGCGAGAGCTTCGAGGTGGTCGACGCTGTCTCGGCCGACGACATCGGCAAGCTGCCCGACCACAACACCGCCGCCGCGCTGCGCCGCATTCCCGGCGTCTCGGTGATGGAAGACCAGGGCGAGCCGCGCTTCCCGACCATCCGGGGCCTGCGCTCGACCTACAACCGGACCACCATCGACGGCGCCATCGTGGGCTCGGTCGACGAGAACGGCCGCACCGTGCCCATGGACATTGTGCCCTCGGTGATGGCGGGCCGCCTCGAGGTGGTGAAGACCGTCACGCCCGAGCACGACGCCAACGCCATCGGCGGCATCGTCAACGTCACGACGCGCAGCGCCTTCGACGTGGGCCGCCCCTTCGTCAACGCCATCGCCTCCTATGGCCACTATGAGCGCAGCGGCGACGTCCGAAACGACAAGGCCTCGTACCGCGCCGCCTTCGCAGCCGGCACGACGTTCGGCGCCGACGAGGAATGGGGCGTGGTGCTGGGCGCCTCGTTCGAGCAGCTGGACTACGACATCCCGCAGGTGGAGAGCCAGGACCCGTCGGTGCGCGAGTACACCGCCGCCGGCGCGCCGGTGAACTCGGGCGCGGCGGGCGGCAACGGCATCCAGGTGCCGACCTTCCAGCGCCTCTTCTGGTACAACAACACCAAGCAGCGCAGCGGCGTGAACGGCAAGATCGAGTATCGGCCGACCGACAGCTTCTCGTGGGTCGCCTCGGGCCTCTTCGCCAAGATGGAAGACGACGAGGAGCGCATCGAGCTGCGCCTCGAGCCGCTGGGCAATGTCTCCAGCCAGACGCCGACCTCGGGCAGCTTCGCCCGCGGCCGCGGCACCATCCAGCTGAACCAGCCGATCACCACCCGCGAGATCGCGCTGGGCCGCACCGGCTTCGAATGGGACTTCGCGCCCCAGTGGAAGGCCGACGGCGACCTGATCTATTCGCAGGCCAACCTCGAGGTTCCGAACCACTCGGTGGAGTTCCGCACGGTTGACACCGCCGGCGCGAGCTACGCTTTCAACTACGACACCACGAACCCGCTGTTCCCGGTGTTCACGCCCGTGAACGACGCGGCCTTCCGCAACCCCGCCAACTACCGTCTGCAGCAGCACCGCATCGCGACGACCGAGACCGACGAGAGCGCCTGGCAGGGTCGCGCCAACGTCGCCTACGAGAGCGCCGACGAGCTGCTGAAGGCCAAGTTCGGCGGCCTGGTCCGCTCGACCACCCGCGAGTTCCTGTCGCGCCAGACCAACTACACGGCCACCGGCGCCTTCACCTATCTGTTGAGCGAAGTGGACAAGGCCGGCCCAAGCGAGCTGATCGCCGGCCGCTACCTGCTGTCACCGCGGATCGACGCCGATGCGGCGATGGACTTCTTCGACGCCAACCTCAGCCGCTTCACCGTCTCGTCGGCCGTGAACAGCGGCGACTATGAGGTCCGGGAGGACATCTACGCCGGTTACGGCCAGGTCTCCTACGAATACGGTCCGCTGACCCTGCTGGGCGGCCTGCGCTTCGAGCGTACCGAGGTCGACTCCGACGCGCTCCGCAATCAGGGCGGGACGCTGACGCCGGTCAGCAACTCGGGGGCCTACGACAACTGGCTGCCCAGCGTGCACCTGCAGTACCGCCTCACGGACAACTTCGTGATCCGCGCGGCCTGGACCAACACCATCGGCCGGCCCGACTTCGGCCAGCTCAGCGCCGGCGAGACCATCGGCGCCGACGGCAGCCAGGCCACGCTCACCCGCGGCAATCCGAACCTGAAGGCCCGCGAGAGCGAAGGCTTCGACCTCTCGTTCGAGTTCTACCCGACGGACGGCCTGGTCTCGGTGGCGCTGTTCAAGAAGACCATCAAGAACGAGATCTTCACGCTGTCGTCGCTGCAGACCATCGGCGGCGTGTCGTACCTCGTCCGCGAGCCGCAGAACGCCGAGGACGCCAAGGTCGAGGGGGTCGAGTTCGGCATCCAGCAGGCCTTCACGTTCCTGCCGCAGCCGCTCGACGGCTTCGGCTTCAACGGCAACGTCACCTTCGTGAACTCAAAGGCCACCTACCAGACGACGGCCGGCCCCCGCACGCGCGGCCTGTTCCAGCAGCCGGACGTCACCTCGAACGAAAGCATCTACTACCAGCGCGGTCCGTTCGAGGCGCGGCTGTCGCACAACTACATCGGCGGCTTCCTGGAGACGATCCAGGACAGCATCCCCGCCGCCGACCAGTACTGGAAGGGCCGTCACCTGTTCGACGCCAGTGTCTCCTGGCGTATGACCGACAACTTCACGGTGTTCGCCGAGGCGCAGAACCTGTCGAACACCGGCCGTCAGGAAGTCACTGGGCCCGGCGGCCGCTTCCTGCAGGAATGGGCGAACTACGGCCGCACCTACTGGGTCGGCCTGGCCGCTTCGTTCTAAGGTGACGGCGATGCGTGCGCTTCTGGCCCTGATCGGTCTCCTGGCGGCGGCTCCGGCCGTCGCCCAGGTCCCCCACGCGGCTTCGCTGACCGCCGAAGTCGTGCGGCGCTACAAGGCGCCGGAGGCGACGCAGGGGGTGGCGGTTGACGCCCGCCACTTCTACGCCGTCGCGAACTCGCGGATCGCCAAGTACGACAAGGCCACCGGCCAGAAGGTCGCCGAATGGTCGGGCGAGAAGGCCCGCTACCCGCACATCAACTCGTGCGAGGTGATCGGCAAGGAGCTGGTCTGCGCCGCATCCAACTTCCCCGAGGTCCCGATGACCAGCTCGGTCGAGATCTTCGATCCGGTGAAGATGGTCCACCTGCGCACCGTCTCGCTGGGCCAGCAGATCGGCTCGCTCACCTGGGTCGACCGCAAGGACGGCGTCTGGTGGGCGGCCTTCGCCAACTACGAGCAGAAGGGCGGCGAGCCCGGCCGCGGCTCGGCCTACACCCAGCTGGTCAAGTTCGACGACCAGTGGCGCAGGCTCGAGGGCTGGTCGTTCCCGGCCTCGGTCGTCGAGCGCTTCAAGCCGATGAGCTCGTCCGGTGGCGGCTGGGGCCCTGACGGCCTGCTTTACGTCACCGGCCACGACCACCCCGAACTCTATGTGCTGAAGCTTCCGAAGGGCGGCTCCAAGCTCGACCACGTGGCCACCATCGCCGCGGCCATCGAGGGCCAGGCGATCGCCTTCGACAAGTCGGCGGATCGTGCTCTCTTCGGCATCAGCCGCCCGAACCGCGAGGTCGTCGCGATGCGGCTGCCGAGGGTGGAGGAAAAATGATCCGTCGCAGCCTGTTGGGCCTGATCGCCGTCGCGGTCCTCGCCGCCTGCTCCAAGGGCGCCGAAGCGCCGGCCGAGAAGAAGGAGCTGAACTTCTCGATCCTCTCGGCCGAGAGCCAGCAGAGCGCCCAGGCCGACTGGCAGCCGTTCCTGGACGACATGGGCAAGGCGCTCGGCATGCCGGTGAAGGCCTACTACGGCTCGAACTACACCGGCCTGATCGAGGCCATGCGCTTCAAGCAGACCGACCTGGGCTGGTTCACGAACCAGTCGGGGCTGGAGGCGGTGCGCCGCGCCGGCGGCGAGGTCTTCGCCCGCTCGGTGAACCCCAACGGCGTCGACGGCTACGAGGCGGTGATCATTGTCCCGAAAGGCTCCGGCCTGACGCTAGAGCACCTGCTCAAGTGCGACCGGACCCTCGATTTCGGGATCGGCGACGCGAAGTCGACCTCGGGGACTCTGGCCCCAATGACCTATCTCTTCGCCCCCCGCGGCATCGATCCCGAGGCCTGCTTCAAGACCGTACGCTCGGCCAACCACGAGGCCAATCTCTTCGCCGTCAGCTCGGGCACGGTGGACGCCGCCACGAACAACACCGCCTCCATGGAGCGGATGGCGATGCTCGACACGCCGATCGCCAAGCGCACGCTCTCCGGCGTCGAGATCATCTGGCGCTCGCCGCGCATCCCCGAGGACCCGATGGTCTGGCGCAAGGACCTGGACCCCGCGCTGAAGAAGAAGATCTCCGAATTCATGTTCAGCTACGGCGTCGGCGACAGCGCGGAAGCCGCTCGCCAGCGCGCGATCCTCGAGCGCATCCAGACCCTGCCGTTCAAGGCCGCCGACGCCACGCACCTGCTGCCGGTCCGCGAGATGGAGGCCACTGGCGAACTGCTGCAGGCGAAATCCAAGGGCGACGCCGCGGCGGTCGCCAAGGCCGAGGCGTCGCTCGCCGAAGTCCGCAAGCAACGCGCCGCCCTGGAGCCGGCCGGCTAGTCCTGCCGCAGCAGGAAATGGCCCCGGAGCGCCGCCACCGGCGTTTCGGGGCTGTCCTGCCAGGCTTCCACATGCACGTTGGCGATCCGCCGCCCGACCTTCCGCAGGTCGGCCCGGGCGAACAGGTCCTGGGGCTTGCCGGGCCGCAGGTACTCGATGGTGACGTCGATGGTCTTGGGCATCCGCCGCGAGGGCTCGGCCACCGCCAGCTGGGCCAGCGCGGTCATCTCCATGAACGCCCCGATCACCCCGCCATGCAGCGCCGGGATCATCGGGTTGCCGATCAGCCGCTTGCGGAACGGCAGCCGCGCGGTCAGCACGTCGCCCTCCAGCGCGGCGGTCATCCCCAGGAACTTGATGTAGGGCGAGCGTTCGAGGAACGCGGCCAGGGCGGCGGACTTGTCCATCACGCCTAGCCCCGGTTCAGGATGAAGGCGGCCTGGGCGGTCGCCACCAGGTCGCTCTGATCCACGTCCCAGGCCTCGGCGCGGACGAAGGCGATCGAGCGGGTCATCTTGTAGCAATGCGCCTCGGCGATCAGTCCCGAGCGGGGCGCCGCCGGCCGCATGTAGTCGATCCGCAGGTCCAGGGTGGCGATCGGGAAGTTGATCTTGCCCGTGGCGTTCACCGCCATGCCGCAGCAGTGATCCAGCAGCGCCGTCACCACGCCTGAGGCGATGACCCCGCTCTCCGGGTCGGCCACCAGGTCCTCGCGCCACGGCACGGACATCCGGCCTCGGCCGTCCTCGGCGCTCTCGAACTTCAGGCCGATCGCGGCGGCGTGCGGCGCCATGGTCATGGCGTGCCCCACCATCTTGCGGATGAGCTTCATGCGCCGGGCGTAGGGCGCGGACCTTGCGTCCGTCAATGCGGAGCGGAATGCGGCTTCCTACATTGTGAAGGCGATGATCCGGCCCCAGGACCTGCTCTGCCCCAAGCCCGAGGGCCTCTATTGCGCGCCCGGCGACTTCTACGTCGACCCCGTGCGGCCCGTCGACCGGGCGGTGATCACCCACGGCCATGCCGACCATGCCCGATCTGGCCACGGCACGGTGCTGGCGACGCCCGAGACCCTGGCGATCATGGGCGAGCGCTACGGACGCGACTTCACCGGCCAGCAGCAGGCGATCGCCTACGGCGAGACCATCTCCCACAAGGGCGTCGAGATCACCCTCGTCCCCGCCGGCCATGTGCTGGGCTCGGCTCAGGCGGTGGTGCGCTGGAAGGGCCTGATCATGGTGGTCTCCGGGGACTACAAGCGCCGGCGCGATCCCACCTGCCCGGCCTTCGAGCCGGTGCCCTGCGACGTCTTCATCTCCGAGGCGACGTTCGGCCTGCCGGTCTTCCGCCACCCCGACGACAAGGAGGAAGTCGCCCGCCTGCTGCGCTCGGTGCAGCAGTTCCCCGAGCGCAGCCACATCATCGGCGCCTATGCGCTCGGTAAGGCGCAGCGGATCATCCGCCTGCTGCGTGAGGCCGGATGGGACCGCACCATCTATGTTCATGGCGCGCTGGAGCGGCTGAACGCCCTCTACCAGAACCACGGCATAGACTTAGGCCCGCTGGCCCCGGCCACCGTCGCCGACAAGAAGAACTTTGCGGGCGAGATCGTGGTCGCCCCGCCGTCCGCCCTGCAGGACCGCTGGAGCCGTCGGTTCCCGGAGCCGGTCGCCGCCTTCGCCTCGGGCTGGATGCAGATCCGGGCCCGGGCCAAGCAGCGCGGCGTCGAGTTGCCGCTGGTCATTTCCGACCATGCCGACTGGGACGAACTGATCGCCACCGTCGACGACGTCCGCCCGGGCGAGCTGTGGATCACCCACGGCCGGGAGGAGGCGCTGGCCCGCTGGGCCGAGCTGCACGGCGTGCCGGCGCGCGCGCTTGCCCTTGTCGGCTACGAGGACGAAGGCGACGACTAGGAACGGCAAGGCTCCGGTGGCGTTGGCTCGGGCGAAGAGGAGCCCATCATGTCCGAAGCCCCATTTCCCGGCAGCGCCGGCGGCGAGGGCGGCCCGCTGGATCGTCCCCACGGCGAGGGCCTGCCGCCCAAGACCGGCGGCATGACGCCCGACCTCGGAACCGGCGACAGCCGCGATCCCGGCTTGGCCGGCGATGGCGACATCGGCCCGGACACCGGCGGCATGATCGACGACGGCGACGACGGCGGGGACGAGTGATTTGGCGGCGGAGCTCCGCGACCCTAGCTTCTGATCCATGCGGGCCTTCGCCGAACTGCTGGACCGGCTGGCGCTGACGCCGTCGCGCAATACCAAGCTGACGCTGGTGCGCGACTATCTGCGCGAGACGCCCGACCCCGACCGCGGCTGGGCGCTGGCGGCGCTCACCGGCGACCTGACGTTCACCGCCGCCAAGCCGGCGTTCATCCGCAAGGCCATCGAAGAGCGCATGGACCCCCAGCTGTTCTGGTGGTCCTACGACTATGTGGGCGACTTGGCCGAGGCCGTGTCGCTGTGCTGGCCCAGGCGCCCCGGCGCCAACCGCGAGCCCGAGCTCTCCGAGGTGGTGGAGGCGCTGCGCACAGCCTCGCGCGCCGAGGTGCAGCGGCTGATCGAGGGCTGGCTCGACGCCATGGACAGCCCTCGCGAGCGCTGGGCGCTGCTGAAGCTGATGACCGGCGCCCTGCGGGTCGGCATGACCGCCCGTCTCGCCAAACGGGCCGCCGCCGAGATGGGCGGCGTCGATCCCGCCGAGATCGAGGAGCTCTGGCACGCGCAGCACGCGCCCTACGAGGACCTGTTCGCCTGGCTGGAAGGCCGCAGCGAGAAGCCGTCGTCCGAGAACCCCGGCCGCTTCCGCCCGGTGATGCTGGCCCAGGCCATCGACGAGGCGGTCGACTTCGGCAAGCTCGACCCCGCCGACTACGCCGCGGAGTGGAAGTGGGACGGCATCCGCGTGCAGGCCGTGCACGAGGGCGAGGTGCGCCGGCTCTACACCCGCACCGGCGACGACATCTCCCGCACCTTCCCCGACATCCTCGACGCCCTGGACGACGAGGGCGTACTCGACGGCGAACTGCTGGTGATCCGCGAGGGAAAGGTCGCGTCCTTCGCCGACCTCCAGCAGCGGCTGAACCGCAAGGCCGTCGACGCCAAGCTGATGGCCCAGTACCCGGCTGCGATCCGCGCCTACGACCTGCTGCAGGAGGGACCGGAGGACACGAGGGTTCTGCCATTTGCTGATCGGCGAAAGCGCCTGGAGGCCTTTGTCGCCCGCCAGGCCAGTCCGCGCATCGACCTGTCGCCCATGCAGCGGTTCGCGACCTGGGCCGAGCTGACCGAACTGCGCGCCAACCCGCCCGACGGCGATCCGCAGATCGCCGAAGGCCTGATGCTGAAGCGCTGGGACTCGCTTTACGAGGCGGGCCGCCCGAAGGGCCCCTGGTTCAAGTGGAAGCGCGACCCGTTCCTGGTGGACGCCGTGCTGATGTACGCCCAGCGCGGCCACGGCAAGCGTTCCAGCTTCTATTCCGACTACACCTTCGGCGTCTGGACGGAGGACCCGGCCACCGGCCAGCGGTTCCTGACGCCCGTCGGCAAGGCCTACTTCGGCTTCACCGACGAGGAGCTGAAGCAGATCGACAAGTTTGTCCGCGACAACACCATCGAACGCTTCGGCCCGGTCCGCTCGGTCCGCGCCGAGCCGCACGCCGGCCTCGTCTTCGAGGTCGCCTTCGAGGGGCTCCAGCGCTCCACCCGTCACAAGTCCGGCGTCGCCATGCGCTTCCCCCGCATCAACCGGCTGCGCTGGGACAAGGCCCCCGGCGAAGCCGACGAGCTCGCCTTCCTGGAGCGGATGCTGGAGCAGATGGAAGCCCGTTAGGGCAGCAGGTCCTCGCCGCGCAGGAACGCCAGCAGGTCGCCGCCCTCGAACAGCACGCCCTTCACGCCGGCCCGCAGCGCGGCCTCGAGGTCCGACGGCTTGTCGCCGATCATCAGCGACGCCTCGCGGTCGATGGGCCAGTCGGCCATGGCCTGCAGCAGCATGCCCGGGTTTGGCTTGCGCAGTGGCGGGTCGGGATGGCGGTAGGCGGCGACCGGCGCCTCCGGGTGCTGGGGCGCGTGGTAGAAGGCGTCGATGCGGGCGCCGGTCTTGGTCAGCTCCTCCTGCATCCTGGCGTGCAGGGCGTGGACGTCCTCTTCGGGATAGTAGCCGCGCCCGACGCCCGACTGGTTCGTCACCACGATCACCAGCCAGCCGGCCCTGTTGAACGCCGCCACCGTCTCGCGGGCGCCCTCCACCCAGGTGAAGTCTTCCCATCGGTGGACATAGCCGCGATCCTCGTTGAGCACGCCGTCCCGGTCGAGGAACAGCGTGGGGCGAGGGGACGAATCCGAGGATGACTGCGGCACGGGCGGCCTTATAGCCGAACCCCGCCCCCGGCCGATTTCATTTTGATCGAAACCGCCGATAGCATCGCGGCGCACCGCGCTTCGGAACATCCCTTGCCCGATCCCTCGCCAGACCGTTCCGCCGTCCTGACCCTGCAGGACCTCAAGGTCGCCTTCGACACCCACGAAGGCGTGGTGGACGCCGTGCGGGGCGTTTCGCTGTCGATCAGCCGGGGCGAGACCCTGGGCGTGGTCGGCGAGAGCGGGTCCGGGAAGAGCCAGACCTTCATGGCGGTGATGGGCCTGCTGGCCCGAAACGGCCGCACGTCCGGCTCGGCGACGCTGCACGGTCAGGAGCTGCTGGGCCTGAAGCCCGCCGCGCTGAACCGCATCCGCGGCTCGAAGATGACCATGATCTTCCAGGACCCGCTGACCGCGCTCACCCCCCACGTCCGCATCGGCGAGCAGATCGCCGAGCCGCTGCGCCTCCACCTCGGCCTCTCGGACGCCGACGCCCGGACCCGATCGCGGGAATGGCTGGACCGGGTGCGCATCCCAGACGCCGCGCGGCGCCTGCGGCAGTACCCGCACGAGTTGTCCGGCGGCATGCGCCAGCGGGTGATGATCGCCGCCGCCATGGCGCCCGGCCCCGAACTGCTGATCGCCGACGAGCCCACGACGGCCCTCGACGTCACCGTCCAGGCCGAGATCCTCGACCTGATGGCGGAGCTGCAACGCGAGACGGGGACGGCGCTGGCGCTGATCACCCACGACATGGGCGTCATCGCGCGGCTGGCGGACCGGGTCTGCGTGATGAAGGACGGCCGGTATGTGGAGGAAGGCGCGGTCGCCGACATCTTCGCCCGGCCGCAGACCGACTACACCCGCGCGCTGCTCGCCGCCGTGCCACGCCTGGACCGCGCGGACCGCGGCGGCCGCCCGACCACCGGCCCCGTCGCGGCCGACGCGCCGGTGGTCGTCGAAGGGCGCGACATGAAGGTCCACTTCCCCGTTCGCGACGGGCTGTTCGGAAAGCCGCGCAGCCTCCGCGCCGTCGATCGCGTCTCGTTCCAGGTCCGCCAGGGCGAGACGCTGGGCGTCGTCGGCGAGAGCGGCTCGGGCAAGTCGACGTTGGCCCGCGCGGTGCTCAACCTGATTCCGCCCACCGACGGCGCCGTCGCCGTCCTGGGCCGCGGCCTCTCGCCGGCCGACAAGGACGCCTGGCGCAAGGCCCGCGCCGATCTGCAGATCGTTTTCCAGGACCCGCTGGCCAGCCTCGATCCGCGGATGACCATCGGCACGTCGATCGCCGAGCCGCTGGCCGTCTTCCGCCCCGGGCTCGACCGGGTCGCCAGGGAGGCCGAGGTCCGCGCCATGATGGTCCGGGTGGAGCTCGATCCGGCGCTGATCAACCGCTACCCGCACGAGCTGTCCGGCGGCCAGAACCAGCGGGTCGGCATCGCTCGGGCGATGATCCTGAAGCCGAAGCTGGTCATCTGCGACGAAGCCGTTTCGGCGCTCGACGTCTCGATCCGCGCGCAGGTCATCGACCTCCTGATCCAGCTGCAGAAGGACATGGGCCTCGCCATGATCTTCATCAGCCACGACCTGGCGGTGGTGCGCGAAATCAGCCACCGGGTGCTCGTGCTCTACCGCGGACGCGTCATGGAGCTGGCCGACCGCGACCGGCTCTACCAGGCGCCGCAGCACCCCTATACGAAAGCCCTGCTGTCGGCCGCGCCGATCCCCGACCCCGCCATTGAGCGCACGCGCCAGCGCATCCGGCTGGACGCCGATGCGCCGTTGCCGGCCGGCGAGCTGCGCGAAGTGGTCCCCGGCCACCTCGTGTCCGAGTTTGACGCATGAGTTCCGCTGCGTTGCAGCAGAGGCCGGCCGTCGCTAGGTTGCGCGACCTTTCGCGGACCCGACCCACGCAAATGACCCTGAGCTTCGACGACATCCTGGCCGCCAAGCAGCGGCTCCAGGGTCATATCGAGCGCACGCCCTGCCGCTACTCCCGGACGCTGTCCGAGATCACCGGGGCCGAGGTGTGGGTGAAGTTCGAGAACCTGCAGTTCACGGCCGCCTACAAGGAGCGCGGCGCGCTCAACAAACTGCTGCAGCTGGAGCCGCAGGTTGCCAAGCGCGGCGTCATCGCGGCCTCGGCCGGCAACCACAGCCAGGGCCTCAGCTACCACGCCGCTCGGCTGGGCATCCCGGTCACCATCGTGATGCCCAAGGCCACGCCTTTCGTGAAGGTTCAGCAGACCCGCGCCCACGGCGCCGAAGTGGTGATCGACGGCGACGGCTACGACGAGGCCTCGGCCACGGCGCGCCGGCTCTGCGAGGAGCGCGACCTCACCTTCGTCCACCCGTTCGACGACCTCGCCGTCATGGCCGGGCAGGGCACGGTGGCGCTGGAGATGCTGGAGGACGCGCCCGATCTCGAGGTGCTGCCGATCCCGATCGGCGGCGGTGGGCTGATCGCCGGCATGGCGACGGCGGCCAAGCACCTGAAGAAGGACATCCAGGTGCTCGGTGTCGAGCCGGCCATGTTCCCGTCCTTCACCGCGAAGATGCGCGGCGTGGCCATGGCCCGGAACGGCGGCGGCTCGACCATCGCCGAGGGCATCGCGGTGAAGCAGGTGGGCGAGAACACCTATGGCGTCGCCCGGCCGCTCATCGACGAGGTGCTGCTGATCGAGGAGCCCTACTTCGAGCGCGGCATCGCGCTCTACACGAACGTCGAGAAGACCGTAGCCGAGGGCGCCGGCGCGGCCTCGCTGGCGGCGCTCTTGGCCTATCCCGAGCGCTTCCGCGGCAAGAAGTGCGGCCTGGTCATCACCGGCGGCAACATCGACACGCGCCTGCTGGCCTCGGTGCTGACGCGCGAGCTGGTGCGCGAGAGCCGCATCGTGTCCCTGCGCATCATCGGCGACGACCGGCCGGGCCTGCTGGCCAACGTCTCGGCGATCATCGGCCAGATGGGCGCCAATATCATCGAGGTGGCCCACAACCGCCTCGCCCTGGACGTGCCGGCCAAGGGTGCGGAGTTCGACGTGATGATCGAGACCCGCGACGCCCAGCACACCCAGGAAGTCATGGATGCGCTCCGCGAGCGCGGCTACCCGCCGAGAGTTGTCTGAGCATGAAGCCCGTCCTGATCGCCGTCGCGGCCCTGCTGTCGCTCGCCGCCTGCAACAAGCCCTCGCTGCCCGACCAGTCGGCCGCGTCGAAGGCCTTCATGGAGAAGACCGTGAAGGAGCCGGGCGTGCAGGTGCTGCCGTCAGGCGTCGCCTACAAGGTCGTCCGGTCTGGCCCCGCCACGGGCCTGAAGCCGACCCTCTCCGACGAGGTGAAGGTCCACTACGAGGGCAAGCTCGTCGACGGGAAGGTGTTCGACAGCTCGTACGAGCGCGGCGCGCCGGCCGCCATGCCGCTGCGGGGCCTGATCCCGGCCTGGCAGGAGGCGCTGGTCCAGATGCGGCCGGGCGACGAATGGATCCTCTACGTGCCGCCCGAGCAGGGCTATGGCGCGGAAGGCGCCGGCGGTGAGATTCCGCCCAACGCCGCCCTGATCTTCCGCATCGAGCTGATCGACGTGCTGGCCGGTCCCGGCCGGGTGATGCAGGGGTAGCTATTCACGTCCGGCAGGGTCTATGGCTTGGCGATGACGGCTGATCTCTACCCGTCCGCCAAGGACCTGCTGACCACGCTGGTCGGCTTCGACACCACCTCGCGCGGCTCGAACCTCGCGCTGATCGAGTGGGTCGAGGCCTATCTCGACGACCTGGGCGTGACGCACCGCCGGGTGCCCAACGCCGACGGCTCCAAGTCGAACCTGCTGGCCACGATCGGCCCGGCCGATCCCGGCGGCGTCGTCCTGTCCGGCCATACGGACGTGGTGCCCGTCGACGGCCAGCCCTGGAGCACGGACCCCTGGACGGTGGTCGAGCGCGACGGGCGCCTCTACGGGCGCGGGACCTGCGACATGAAGGGGTTCCTGGCGCTGGCGCTGGCCGCCGCGCCGGAGCTTGCGAAAACCGCCCGCAGGCCGGTCCACCTGGCCTTCTCCTTCGACGAGGAGATCGGCTGCCTGGGTGCGCCGCTGATGATCGACGTCATCCGGCGCGAGCTGCCGCCGCCGGCGCTCGTGGTGGTGGGCGAACCCACCGACATGGTCGCGGTGAACGGCCACAAGGGCATCGCCACGTTCAAGGTCACCGTCACCGGCCGCGAGAGCCACTCCAGCCAGACCCAGCAGGGCGTCTCGGCGGTTATGGCCGCCGCCCGGCTGATGAACTCGCTAACCGACCTCTCCGAGCAACTGGAGGCCCAGGCCGACCCGGCCTCGCCCTTCACGCCAAAGGGCGCGACCCTGACCATCGGCATGGTCAATGGCGGCACGGCGCACAACATCATCGCCCGCCACTGCGACTTCACCTTCGACCTGCGCTGCCCGCCGGGCTTCAAGGTCGAGGAGGTCCTGAAGGATTTCCGTGCCGAGGTCGCCGCCATGGACGCCGCGCTGAAGGCCCGCGCGCCGGAGGCCGGCGTGGTGCTGGAGAAGCGCACCGACGTGCCGCCGTTCGCGCCGGAGCCCGACGGCGCGGCCGAGGCCTTCGCCCGCAGGCTGGCCGGCGACAACGGCCCGCCGCGCGTCGTCGCCTTCGCCGCCGAGGCCGGTCAGTTCCAGGAAGCGGGCTTCTCGACCGTCATCTGCGGTCCGGGCTCGATCGCTCAGGCGCACCAGCCCGATGAGTTCGTCGAGGTCTCTCAGATGCAGCGGGGCGCCAGCTTCATGCGCCGGCTGATCGAGTGGGCGGAAGAGGCCTGATCACGGCGCGCCGGCCCGACAGGTCACGCGGGTCCCAGGTCATCGTTCGGGCGATGTCGAGCGCCGAACGGCGCCGCGCCGTCTGCACCATGCGCCGTTGCCTGAGCACCGGCCCCAGGCCCGCAAGCGCCGCGCGATAGGCCCGCAACGTCACGCCGAGGTAGCGGCGGTTCGGCTTGCGCATGGCGATGTAGGCGGCGGCCAGCAGATGCGTCGGGAGCACGAGCGGGAGCAGCAGGCCCGGCGTATCCTTCATCAGGACCCAGAACCGATTGCGGTAGCCGTGGAACAGGGCGAACTCCGACTTCGCGCCGCCGGACGACGCCGAGCCCACGTGGCGCACGACGGCGGCCGGGACCACCACCGTCGGCTCGCCCGCCAGCTGCAGGCGATAGCCCAGGTCGACATCCTCGCAGTAGCAGAAGAAGCTCTCGTCGAAGCCGCCCAGCTCCAGGAACAGCGCCCGGTCGATCAGCATCGCCGCGCCACAGGGGCTGAAGACCAGGCCCTCCGGCGTGTCGCCGGGATCGGCCTGCAGGTAGCCGCCGCGGTAGGGGATGCAGGGCAGGCTCATGACGTCGCCCAGGCCGTCGAGCACAGTGGGGTCCTCGTCCATCACCTGGCGCGAGGTGAAGCTCCTGACGTCGGGGTGCCGCGCCGCCGCCGCCATCAGCTGCGCCAGCCAGTCGGGCTCGGGATAGGCGTCCGGATTGAGCAGCACCAGCCAGCGGCCGCGTCCCTCGCGGGCCGCCTGGTTGCAAGCCGCTGCGAAGCCCAGGTTGTCGGCGTTCTCGACGAGCCGCGTCCCCGGCACGATGCCGGCGGCGTCCTGCGCCTCGCCTTCGGGCGAGGCGTTGTCGACCAGCACCAGCTCGAAGTCGCGGAAGGTCTGGGCCGCCAGCCGCTCGAGGCATTGGTCGAGCGTGGCGCCGCTGCGATAGGCGACCACCGCCACCGTCGCAGCGGGGCTTTGCGGCTTGTGTTCGTCTGTCCGCTGGGCCATGCGGGGCTACCGGTAACTCCTGTAAAGCGACATGACCGTTACGCCGCTCGCCGACCTGCCTGACGTCCTGCTTATCACGCCCAAGCGCTTCGGCGATGTGCGCGGCTGGTTCTCCGAGACCTGGAGCCGCAAGGCCATGCTTGCGGCCGGCGTAGACACCGATTTCGTGCAGGACAACCAGGCCCTGAACGCCAAGAAGGGCACGCTGCGCGGTCTGCACTTCCAGAAGGCGCCGCACGCCCAGGGCAAGCTGGTGCGCGTGCTGCAGGGCGCGATCTTCGACGTCGCCGTCGACGTCCGCCCGGGCTCGCCGACCTTCGGCAAGTGGGCCGGCGCGACGCTGACGGCCGAAGCCGGCGAACAGCTCTGGGTGCCGCGCGGCTTCGCCCACGGCTACTGCACGCTCACCGACGATACGATGCTGTTCTACAAGGTCGACGGCCTGTACGCGCCGGAGACCGAAGGCGGCCTCGCCTGGCACGACCCGGACCTCGGCATCGCCTGGCCGCTCGACGGCGAACCGGTGCTGTCCGACAAGGACAAGACCCTGCCGCGCCTGAAGGACCTGGGGCCGGTCGGCTTCTAACTTGTTCCTGGTTTGTTCTTGACTTTTCGGCGTGGCTCGCTAAACTGCAGCTAGCTCGGCCTGAGGTGCGCCCGCTCCGCGGATATCGCCCTTCAACAAGCCTCGCGATCCAGTCCGCTTACGCACCGCGGCGTCAGTCGCGCGACGGGCGCGCACGCGCCCTCAACGAGCATGAGGAACGGGATGACGAGCAAGCCACATACGGTGCCGGATCCAGAGGGCGAGCTGTACGATCGAGAGATGGCCAAGGTTCGCGCGCAGCGAGAGGCCGAGGATCGCGGCTTACGCATCAGCCGACCGAATACTCTTCAGTCCTTCATCCCTGTGATCGGACCCGCTTGGGAAGCCGCAGCGGATTTTCAGGATGGCGACTACGCCGGGGGAGCCTTCAACACCGCGATGGCGGTTGCTGATCTTCTACCCGTGGGCGTGGCCGTTAAAGGCGCGCGGGCTGCATCGAAGGGGATCGGGATCCTGAAGAAAGGTTCCGTTAGCGGAAACGCCGCCGCCAAACAGTTGCGCGCCCGGGGATTGGCCGGGCCTGGTCAGCAAATCCATCACACGATCCCGCTGAACGGCAAGAGCCGGACGGCGCAAGACCCGCGAAATCACTACGCACTGCTGAAGGTGATGCCAACCGAACAGCATAGACGGCTGACGGGGAGCTGGAACGGCAAGCCGCGCTACAACGCCGTCCAGCGCGTCTGGTACGGGACGAATGACTGGCAGAAGATCGCGCCCACGTCCGTCGCCGCTTCCGTTGCGGACGGCGTCGATGCAGCTCGGCGCCCAAACGCGACCAAGCGCTGATCGCAACCAAGCCGACGAATTGCAGCAGAGGCTCATATGAAGACAGCAGACGCAGGGCTGGTGTTTCCCGTCGTGGGCTTTGCGCCCGATATGGAGATCTGGGGGTTCCCTGACCTGAATGCGCTGACTTCGTGTGGGCCTCGCACGCTGAAGGAGGACCTAGCGCGCGGAATGGAGTTGGTTGATGCGACCGGTCGGCGGTGGCGCGTCATCCACGTTCGCAGGATAGGGCATGCGGGACCCCTTTGGAGATGGCTGATCGACGCCATCCTCAGTACGCCTCAGAACCGCATCGAGCATGATCTGGAGTCATTGGACCCGCTCACCCTAAGCGACGTGCAGGAGCGATGCTGCGAGGTGGTGACGGTGCGAGCTAGCGACTGGTGGGACGAGCCGGAGCAAGACGTCGAGATACCGCGTCTGCTGGCAAGCGTTCGGGCGACCAAGACGATCTCTGAGTTGCCGGAACTCCTCGGGCTCGACACCTTCGAGTCCTACTAGCCACTCAGGCGGCGAAGGGGGCGCCCGCCAGCCATTCCTCCCGCACCGCGGCGTCGGTCTCGAGCGGCAAGCAGGCGTCCCGCACCGCCTCGAAGTCCGCGCCCGGCAGCAGCCGGGACAGGGCCCAGACCGCTGCGCCGCGCACTGCCGGCGCGGGATCCTCCAGCAGCCGCACGGCCTCCGGCGTCAGCCCGGCATCGCCCGAATTGCCGATGGCGTAGAGGACGTTCCGGACGAAGCGGTCGCGGCCGATGCGCTTGACCGGGCTCTTGGTGAAGAGCGCGCGGAAGGCTGCATCGTCGAGGCGTGACAGCTCGGCCAGCGTCGGGGCCTTCAGCGCTTCGCGGGCCGCGAGCTTCTGCTCCCGGGCGTCCTGCGCGAACTTGTTCCAGGGGCAGACGGCGAGGCAGTCGTCGCAGCCGTAGATGCGGTTGCCTAGAGGCTCGCGGAGTTCGCGGGGGATCGGCCCTTTCAGCTCTATGGTCAGGTAGGAGATGCAGCGGCGGGCATCGAACTGGAACGGAGCGGGGAAGGCGTTCGTCGGGCAGACGTCCAGGCAGGCCTGGCACGAGCCGCAGTGGACCGGTTCAGCCGCATCCGGCGTCAGCTCCAGCGTCGTCAGCACCGAGCCCAGGAACAGCCAGGAGCCGAACTCGCGGCTGACCAGGTTGGTGTGCTTGCCCTGCCAGCCGACCCCGGCGCGTTCGGCCAGCGGCTTCTCCAGCAGGGGAGCGGTGTCGACGAACACCTTCACCTCGCCGCCGAAGCGCTGCTGCATCCAGCCGGCCAGCCGCTTCAGCTTCTTCTTGATCAGCTCGTGATAGTCGTCGCCCTGGGCATAGACGCTGATCGCCGCGCGGTCCGTCCGCGCCAGCACGGCCAGGGGATCGTGCTCCGGGCCATAGTTCACGCCCAGCACGACGGCGGAGCGCGCGTCGCTCCACATGGCCCGGGCGTGACGGCGGCGCTCGCGGGTCTCGGCCATCCAGCCCATCTCGCCATGCCGGCCCGCGTCGACATACTCGTCCAGCCGCGCGGCCGCGGGCCAGGCCTCGTCGATGTCGGTGAAGCGGCAGAGGTCGAAGCCGAGCGCGAGGGCCTCGGCGCGGATCAGGTCTTCAGGCGTGTTAGAAGTCGAGATCGTCATAATGCGGCGCGGGCGTGAGCCCCGGCCAGCGGTCCGTCAGCAGCGGCCGGAAACACGGCCGGGATTTCAGCTTCATGTACCACGTCTTCACACCGGGAAAGTCCTTCCACGGCACGTCGCCGAAGTAGTCGATCACCGACAGATGGGCGGCGCCGGCGAAGTCCGCCAGGGACAGCCGCTTGCCGGCCAGCCACTCGCGGGTCTCCAGCAGGCTTTCGAGGTAGTGCAGGTGCGTCTTCAGGCCCTCGCGGCCCTGGCGCAGGTTGGCGAGCTCAGGCGCGCCCAGCCCCAGCAGCCGCTTCTCCATCTTCTCGTGCAGGATGTAGCCGCCGGCCTCGAACTCGAACTTGCGGTCGAACCACGACAGCAGCCGCCGCGCCTCGGCGCGCTCGGCGCGGTCTCGGGGCAACAGCGCGGGCTCGAGAGCGGTCTCCTCCAGGTGGTCGAGGATGGCGCGGGCCTCGCAGAGGACGAGCGGATCGCCGTTGTCGGCTCGCTCCACCAGGACCGGCACGAGCCCCGACGGGTTGAGTCGCGTCAGCTCCTTCGGCCGCTCCCAGTAGCGCACCGGCGCGTCTGCGAACGCCAGTCGCTTCTCGCCCAGCGCAAGGCGCACCTGGCGGGAGGCCGGGTCCAGCGGAAAGTGGTGGAGGGTGCGTTCGACCATGGGGTGACTTGAGGCGCCTCTTCTGCGCGCGAATCGATCTCCGCCCCAACTGCGCCCCGCCGCCTTAAGGGGGCGTTTACTGCGTTTGGCTCTCCGCCTCGGCGAAGGCGCCGCCGTGCGGCTCGGCCCGGCCACGCGGGTCGGCATGGATCAGAATGTCCGCCGACGGGAAGCGCTCCAGGATCCGTTTCTCCGCCGCCACGATCACGGCATGCGCGGCCTCCAGAGTCAGCTGTGGGTCGAGGTCGACGTGCATCTGGATGTGGACGTAGGGGCCGGAGGCCCGGGTGCGCAGCTGGTGCACGTCGCTCAGTCGCGGGTCGGCGGCGGTCAGACGGACGATCTCGGCCCGCGCCTCTTCCGGAAGCTCCCTGTCCATCAGCTGACGCGACGCCTCACGGAACACGCCGATCGCGCCCCAGAGCAGGAGCGCGGCGACGGCCAGAGCGGCCGCGGCGTCCAACCCGTTCACGCCCAGCCACGCGGACGCGGCGATGCCCGCGAGCGCGATGACGTTCGAGGCAAGGTCAGAGAGGTAGTGTGCGCGGTCACCCTGTACAGCCACCGAGGAGGTCTGGCGCAGCACCCGCCCCTGGGCGGTGATCAGGGCGAAAGTGAGGGCGGTTGAGATCGCCATCACCCCGACCGCCCAGCCCTCCTGCTCCAGCGGGTGCGGCGCTAGCAGGTCGCCGATGGCTTCGCGGCCGATCAGCGCGGCGGACGCGAAGACCAGGCCCGCCTGCACCAGGCTTGCGAAGGCTTCGGCCTTGCCGTGGCCGAAGCGGTGCTCGGCATCGGGCGGGGCGGCGGCGTAGCGGACGGCGAAGAAGGTCGCGAGGGAGGCCATCAGGTCGAGGGCCGAGTCCGCCAGCGACGCCAGCAACGCCGTCGAGCCCGACGCGCGCCAGGCTACGCCCTTGAGGACCACCAGCGTCGTGGCGACCGCCACCGACGCCAGGGTGATCCGTCGCGTGAGGGCCGCCGCTTCGGCGGGCGCAAGGCCGTGAATGCCGGTCATGGAAGACCCATATCTTCGGCAAGCGTCGCTGCGAAGCGCGGAGGCACGTGGCAGGGTGGTTGACCTCGGGCGATCCAGGCCTAGGGTGCGCGCCCATTTTCTAGGCCCATTTCGGGGACCGGCAGGACCATGGCTGAGACCACCACCTACGACGTCGTCATCATCGGGGGCGGCCCCGGCGGCTACAACGCCGCGATCCGCGCGGGCCAGCTGGGCCTGAAGGCGGCGTGCGTCGAGGGCCGGGCGACGCTCGGCGGCACCTGCCTCAATGTGGGCTGCATGCCGTCGAAGGCGTTGCTGCACGCCTCCGAACTGTTCGCCGCGGCTGGCAGCGAGTTCGCCACGCTGGGCATCGAGGTGCCCGCGCCGAAGCTCAACCTCGGCCAGATGATGAAGCAGAAGGCCGACAGCGTCGGTCAGCTCACCAAGGGCATCGAGTTCCTGTTCAAGAAGAACAAGGTCGATTGGGTGAAGGGCTTCGGCCGCATCGCCGGCCCGGGCAAGGTCGAGGTCACGGCCGAAGGCGGCGCGGTGACCACCCTCGAGGCCAAGCACATCGTCATCGCCACGGGCTCCGAGCCGTCGAAGCTGCCGGGCGTCGAGGTCGACCAGCAGCGGATCGTCGACTCCACCGGCGCGCTCTCGCTGCCGGACGTCCCCAAGCACCTGATCGTCATCGGCGCGGGCATCATCGGCCTGGAGCTTGGCTCGGTGTGGCGCAGGCTCGGCGCCCAGGTGACCGTGGTCGAGTACCTGGACCGCATCACCCCCGGCATGGACGCCGAGGTGGCCAAGACCTTCCAGCGCTCGCTGACGAAGCAGGGCGTGGAGTTCAAGCTGGGCGCCAAGGTCACGGGCGCGACGACGTCGAAGAAGGGTGTCACGCTCACCTACGAGCCCGTCGCGGGCGGCGCGGCCGAGACGATCGAGGGCGACTACGTCCTGCTGGCCATCGGCCGCCGGCCCTACACCGAGGGCCTGGGGCTGGAGACCGTCGGCGTCACGCCCGACAAGCGCGGCTTCGTCGAGACGAACCACTTCCAGACGACCGCGGCCAACGTCTGGGCGATCGGCGACGTGACCCACGGCCCGATGCTGGCCCACAAGGCGGAGGAGGACGCGGTCGCGGTCATCGAGACCATCGCCCGCGGCTACGGCCATGTGGACTACAACCTGGTCCCGAGCGTCGTCTACACGAGCCCCGAAGTGGCCTGGGTCGGCAAGACCGAGGAGCAGCTGAAGGAAGAGGGCCGCGCCTACAAGGTCGGCAAGTTCCCCTTCACCGCCAACAGCCGCGCCAAGATCAACCACGAGACCGAGGGCTTCGTGAAGGTGCTGGCCGACGCCGCCACCGACGAGATCCTGGGCGCGCATGCGATCGGCCCGCAGGTCTCGGAGATGATCGGCGAGTACTGCGTGGCGATGGCCTTCCGGGCGGCCTCGGAAGACGTGGCCCGCACCTGCCATCCGCATCCGACCCGGTCCGAGGCCATGCGCCAGGCCGCCATGGGCGTCGAAGGATGGACGATGCAGGCCTGATCGTCCGCCGTGCGCGGGCGGAGGAACTCGGCGCGTGCGCCGAGCTCTACGTCCGCGTGCTGCGGGAGACCTTCACCTGGGTGCCGCCTGAGCGGCACCGGGCGTCCGACTTCCTGCGCGCGGCGCAGGTCGAGGAGATCTTCGTGGCGGCCGACGCGGGCCGCATCCTCGGCCTCGCCGCCTTCTACCGCCCGCAGAACTTCCTCCACTCGCTGTACGTGGACGAGCGCGGACGCGGCATCGGCAAGCGCCTGCTGGACCACGTGAGCCGCGTTGCCGACGGCCCCGTTTCGCTGAAATGCCAGGCCGCCAACCTCAAGGCCCAGGACTTCTATCGGCGCGAAGGTTTCCGCTGCACCGAGACGGGCTCTGACAACGGCGTCGCCTGGCTGCGCTTCGTCCGGGGCTGAATGTTCATTTGCCGCCGGCCGGCGCGGGCGCCATCTTCGGCAGCCTGAAGTTCAAGGAGGCCGGAATGCTCGCCCTTCTCGCCGCCGCCACGCTGAACGCCGCCGTGGCCGCCCAGCCCGCGCCGGGGCCGGACATCAAGGTGTATCGCGGACCGCGCGCCGTAGCGCTCGCGGAGGCCGATATGCTCTGCCGGCCGCAGGGCATGATCCAAACCTTCGCCGACCCGGCGCTGCTCTATCGCAACGATGGCAAGGCCAAGGTGCAGGAGCTCGCCGCGCTGCCGAAGGCCAACCACGAGAAGGCCGTCGCCCGCTCCGTCGGCGGCTGCGCCAATCCCCTGGTCGTGCAGTACGGCGCCGGCCGCTAGCCGCGCGGTCAGGCTCTGGGATGAGCTGAGGCGTAGGCGCTGAGGAGGGCGGCCGCGTCCACCTCGGTATAGCGCTGGGTCGTCGACAGCGAGGCGTGGCCCAGCAGCTCTTGGATCGAGCGCAGGTCGGCGCCCGCGCCCAGCAGGTGTGTGGCGAACGAGTGCCGCAGAGCGTGCGGCGTGGCGCTGGCGGGCAGGCCCAGTCGGCTCCTCAGGTTCTGGACAGTGGCCTGCACATGGCGCGGGCTCAGCGGGCCGCCGCGCTTGGCCCGAAACAGCGGCTCATCGGACGACAGTCCGAACGGAACGGCGGCCAGGTACTCGTCCACCGCTTGCCGCACCGCCGGCAGCGCCGGGACGATGCGGGTCTTGGAGCCCTTGCCGGTGATGCGCAGCTGGTCGGGGATGGGCGCGTCCGATCGCTTCAGCGACAGCGCCTCTGAGATCCGCAGGCCGCAGCCATAGAGCAGGGTGAGCACCGCCTGGTCGCGGGCGACCTCCCAGTTTTCGCGGTCGGGATCGAGCGCCGGCTCGGCGATCAGGCCGATCGCCTGGTCTTCCGTCACCGGCCGGGGCGCGCCCGGCTTCACCCGCGGGCCGCGTACGAGGGCGATGGAGGCGTTCGGCGTATCGAGCCGACGATCGAGGAAGCGGTGGAAGGTGCGGATGGCCGACAGCGCCTGGCTCAAGGACCGCGGCGACAGCGGCGTTTCGCCGGAACGCAGATGAGCCAGCCACGCCCGCACCTCGCCGGCAGTGACCTCGCCCAGATCCCGGACCGACAGGCTCTCGCCCCGGTGCTGCTCCAGGAAGGCGATGTAGCGGGCCGCCGCGAAGCCATAGGCCTCCAGCGTGCGCGGCGAGCTGCGCCGCTCGTTGGCCAGGTGCTCGAGCCAGGCGGCCCGGGCGGCGCCGGCGCTCAGAGGACCGGCCATCGCTCCGCCGTGCGCTCCACCACGCGCGCCAGGAAGGTGACGAGTTCGGCGCCCATGTCCGGCGTGAAGCCTTCCGGATCGCGCGAGCCGAAGGCCAGGAGGCCGGTGTGCGACGGCTGCCAGATCGCCATGCGGACCATGGCCATGGAGCGGATATCCTCGGCGCCCTCGCCGAACAGGCCGAGCGCGGTGGGGGCGAAGCCCATGCGGGCGAGCCGCTGGGGCCCGTCCAGGATCATGTCGACCTGGCCTTCCACGAGATGCCGCCAGCCGGAAGGCGGCGCGCCTTCACCCTCGAGCGCGATGACGCCGGCGGCGAGGCCGAAGCGGGTGCGGGCGAGTTCGTCCACGCGCCGCGCGAGATCGGAATGGCTGCAGCTGTCCAGCAGGTCGACGACGGCGCCATGCGTCTGGGCCTGAGCCGAGAAGTTGGCCCGCGCCGTCTCCTCCAGCAACTGGCGCATCTCGGCCTCGCGCTGGTGGGCGGCGTGGACGCGGGCCAGCGCCGCCGGACCAAAGTCGACGACATTGCCGGCCGCGACCTTGAGGCCGAGTTCGGCCAACAGGCCGTCATCGTCGCGGATGAATTCGGGATTGTCCGCCAGGAAACGCCGGACGTCTTCTGGGGAGAGGGGGGACGGCTCCAGCGGGGGTCCGAACATGTCACCCTGCGAACCGTCCATGTGGTTAACCCCTCAGAGGATGGATTGGCCGGTCTTGGCCCAATCCGCGAGGAATTGTTGAAGCCCCTTTTCGGTTAACGGGTGCTTGAAAAGGGACTGGAAGACGTCGGGCGGGATGGTCGCGCAATCGGCGCCGGCGAGCGCGGCTTCCGTCACGTGCTTGGGCGTGCGGATCGAGGCGGCCAGAATTTCGGTGTCGTAGTCGTAGTTGTCGTAGATCGCCCGGATCTCGCTGATCAGGTCCATGCCCTCGGCGCCGTGGTCGTCGAGGCGGCCGATGAACGGGCTGATGTAGGTGGCGCCCGCCTTTGCGGCGAGCAGCGCCTGGGCGGCTGAGAAGCAGAGCGTGACGTTGGTCTGGATGCCCTCGGCGCAGAACTCGGCCGTGGCGATCAGCCCCTCGCGGGTCAGCGGAACCTTCACGACCACGTTCGGCGCGACGCCGGCCAGCTTGCGGCCCTCGGCCAGCATGGTCTCCACGTCGACGGCGGCCACCTCGGCGCTGACCGGGCCTTCCACCACGCCGCAGATCTCGGCGATCACTTCCAGCATGTTGCGGCCGGACTTGGCGATCAGCGACGGGTTGGTGGTCACGCCGTCCACCAGGCCGGTGGCGGCGAGGTCCTTGAGGACGGCGACGTCGGTGGTGTCGAGGAAGATCTGCATCAGGATACCTTGGACTTGTTCGGGCCGCTTGTAGCCGCCAAGAGGGGTTGAGCGAACCCCTGATGAGCCGCATCGCCTCCGTCCTCATACCCATGCCGCTGCCCGAGGCCTTCGACTACGAAGAGCCCGAGGGCATGGGCCTCGACCTGGGCGACCAGGTGGCCGTGCCGCTGGGCCCGCGGTTGATCCGGGGCGTCGTGACGGCCCTGCGCGACGGGACGGGCGGCAACCGGCCGCTGAAGGCGGTGGCCGAACGCCTGGACGAGCCGCGGCTGCCGCCAGCGACTGTCGAGTTCGTGCAGTGGGCCGCCCGCTATGCGGTGGACGTCCCCGGCGCTCCGCTGGCCATCGCCCTGCGCGGCGCCCGTGCGCCCAAGCCCCGGCCGACCCGGGTGCTGGAGGCGACCGGCAAGGCCCCTGCGCGGGCGACCCCGGCGCGGAGCAAGGTGCTGGAGGCTGCTGCTGCGGGCCCGCAGCCGGGCGCCGAGCTTGCCCGCGCCGCCGGCGTTTCGGCGGGCGTGGTGAAGGGGCTGGTGGATGAGGGCTGCCTGGCCGAACGGCTGGTGACGCCCGAGAGCCGGTTCCAGCCGCCCGACCTCACCCGCAAGGGCTCGGATCTCAGCCCCAGCCAGGCCGCGGCGGCCGGCGTGCTGTCGGACATGGCCCGCGGGGGCCGGTTCGACGTGGCGCTGCTCGACGGCGTCACCGGCTCCGGAAAAACGGAGGTGTATCTTGAGGCCGCGGCGGCTGCGCTCGCCGCCGATCCGGACGCCCAGGTGCTGATCCTGCTGCCGGAGATCGCGCTGACCCAGGCGGTGATCGCCCGCGTCACCCACCGTTTCGGCGCCCGGCCCGGCGAATGGCACTCCGACGTCGCCCCGCCCGCGCGCCGACGCGTGTGGGAGGCCGTGGCCTCCGGCGACTGCCGCATCGTGGTCGGCGCGCGATCGGCCCTGTTCCTGCCGTTCCGCAAGCTGGCCGTCATTGTCGTCGACGAGGAGCACGACGGCTCGTTCAAGCAGGAGGACGGCTTCATCTATCAGGGCCGCGACCTGGCGGTGGCGCGCGGCAAGATCGAGGGCGCGGCGGTGATCCTGGCGTCGGCCACGCCGTCGCTGGAGAGCCTGAGGAATGCGGAAGCCGGGCGCTACAAGTGGCTGCGGCTGTCAGCCCGACACGGAACGGCGCGCCTGCCGGACATCGAGCTGATCGACCTGCGCCAGACGCCACCCGAGACCGGCCGATGGCTTTCGTCGCCGCTGGTCGCCGCCATGCGCGAGACCTATGGGCGCGGTGAGCAGACGCTGCTGTTCCTGAACCGCCGGGGCTATGCGCCGCTGGTGCTGTGCAAGGCCTGCGGCGAGCGGATGACGGCGCCCGACACCGACAGTTGGCTGGTGGAGCACCGCTACTCTGGCCGGCTGGTCTGCCACCTGACCGGCTTCTCGATGCCCAAGCCGGCGGCCTGCCCGCACTGCGGCGCCAAGGACAGCCTGGTCTCGATCGGTCCGGGCGTCGAGCGTGTGGAGGAGGAGGCGCGGCAGCTCTTCCCCGAAGCGCGCATCGCCGTCTTCTCGTCCGACACGGTGTTTGACGCGCGTGAGGCGCGGCGCCTGGTGGAGAGCATGGCCGAGGGCGAGATCGACATCCTGGTGGCGACCCAGGCGGCCGCCAAGGGGCACAATTTCCCGAAGCTGACCCTCGTGGGCGTGGTGGACGCCGACCTCGGCCTGCGCGGCGGGGACCTGCGGGCCGCCGAGCGGACCTACCAGCTGCTGGCCCAGGCCACGGGCCGCGCCGGCCGCAAGGACCGGCCGGGCCGCGCGCTGCTGCAGACCTATGCGCCTGAGCATGCGGTGATGCAGGCGCTGCAAGCGCAGGACCGCGACGCCTTCGTCGAGGCTGAGATGGCCGAGCGGGAGCTCGCGGGCCTGCCGCCGTTCGGCCGGCTGGCGGCAGTGATCGCCTCCGGCCCCGATGCCGTCCAACTCGACGGCTTCATGCAGACGATGGCCCAGGCTGCGCCGAACACGCCGGGCGTGGAGGTCTATGGCCCGGCTGATGCGCCGCTCGGCCTCGTGCGCGGCCGTCGGCGGAAGCGGTTCCTGGTGCGGGCCGACCGGGGCGTCGACCTCTCGGCCTACATGGCGGCCTGGCGGGCGCGGGTGCGGCCACCCGGACAGATCCGGGTGGCCATCGATATCGACCCGTACAGCTTCCTGTAGCGGCTAGTGCTTGGTCTCGCCGGGCGGGGCCTTCTTCGCGGTCGCCTTGCGGGCCAGCATGTTGAGGCCCTCGACCCCGGCCGAGAAGGCCATGGCCGCGTAGATGTAGCCCTTCGGCACGTGGAAGCCGAAGCCGTCGGCGATCAGCACCGCCCCGATCATCAGCAGGAAGCCGAGGGCCAACATCACGACGGTCGGGTTGTTGTTGATGAAGTTGGCCAGCGGGTTGGCCGCCACCAGCATCAGGATCACCGTGACGATCACCGCCGTGAACATGATTGGCAGGTGGTCGGTCATGCCCACCGCGGTGAGGATCGAATCGATCGAGAACACCAGGTCCAGCAGGATGATCTGGAAGATCGCCGAGCCCATGTTCGAGACGACCCTGCCGCCGGTGTCCATGACGCCGTGGCCGTCGCCGGGCTCCACCTTCTCGTGGATTTCCGTGGTCGCTTTCCACACCAGGAACAGGCCGCCGGCGATCAGGATCAGGTCGCGCCAGGAGAACGCCAGTTCCCACATCGGTTCGCCATGCTCGCCCATCGGTCCTTGCCAGGGCAGGGTGAACACCGGCTGCACGAGGCCGACGATGAAAGCCAGCGTCGAGAGCAGGGCCAGGCGCATGACCAGCGCCAGGATGATGCCGATCCGCCGCGCCTTGGCGCGCTGGTGCTCGGGCAGCTTGTTCGAAAGGATCGAGATGAAGATCAGGTTGTCGATCCCCAGCACCACCTCCATGACGATCAAGGTGATGAGGGCGGCCCACGCGGCCGGGTCGCTCAGCAGAGCGGCGATGTCCATAAAGCTCTCCATTTGTCCCTGCAGAGCTAGATAGCGCATCGGAAGCCCGCGCCTAGCCCCGGCCATGCATCGATATGCGACGCCTATTTTTCAGGCGCCGCCGGCGGCGCGTCTCACGTTTGTGAACGGTCCGCGTGTGTTCCCGCGAATTCCGAAATCGCGCCACGACCGCGGGCGCGAGCTCTTGTTTCGCTCTGTTACAGGTCGTGACGCGCGATTATCGCAAGATGCCGTCAAGACTAGCGGCGACAACAGTTCAGAAGATTTGAGCTTATTTACGGAAGGACCCCGTGCCGCCCGGGCATATCATGCTTAAGTTCAGGAACATGAACGGACCGCATCCTAGGTTTTGTTCTAGGCAGTGAAGCTCACCCATCCACCGGCTCCGCGCATCCTGTGGATAAGTGGCGGGCGCACGTGGTCGCAGCCACGTAAACCCTCTTTTCACTCAAGCGCGGATAGGGTTATCCCTTCGCCTAGTGTCGGGGAGTAACCCAAACATGCGCAAACGGACGAGGACCCTCGTAGGTTCCCTGGCCGCCGCGGCCTTCGTGGCCCTCGCGCCTGCCGGTGCGATCGCCGACACCTATTGGCAGTGCGTGCCTTTCGCGCGCCTGATCTCCGGCATCCAGATTTTCGGCGACGCCCGCACTTGGTGGGGCCAAGCGATCGGCAAGTACGAGACCGGCGTCCAGCCGCGCGCCGGCGCCGTGCTGTGCTTCAAGCCGACCTCACGCATGCAACTGGGTCACGTGGCCGTCGTCAGCCAGGTGCTGACCGAGCGTGTCGTGCAGATCACCCATGCCAACTGGTCCCCGATCGGAGGGTCGCGCGGCAAGGTCGAGAAGGACGTCACGATCGTCGACGTCTCGGCGGCGGGCGACTGGAGCCAGGTGAAGGTCTGGTACGATCCGACCAAGGACCTCGGCGGTTCGACCTATCCGACGCACGGCTTCATCTACCAGGACGCGTCGGCGAAGATCATGGCGGCTTCGGGCCTGACCAAGGTCCAGAACGGCGTCATTGCCGTCGCCCAGTCCGCGGCCAACCAGATGGGCGCCGCCGTCCGTCCCGGCGCCGGCCCGATGGGCGTGCTGAGCCAGGCGGCCGATTCGACCGACAAGATCGCGGCCCTGATCGCGGCCGCGGCGCGCGGCGACGCCTCGTCCAACTGACGTCAGCTTTAGATTCGACGTTCGTCCGGCGCGCTCCCAGCGAGCGTCGCCGTACGATCGTGTCTGCTGCTTGAGCCGCGCCCTAAGGTCGAACGTAACCGCCTCTTAGGGTTGTCGCGAAACCGTTCCTTAAGCGCCGGACGAGCAAGGTCCTTCGCGAAGGTCCCATGCAGAGCCAAGCCCAACAGCACCATCTGGCGATCGACGCTCAGACGCTGAAAGAGGCGCTGGAGGCGCATCAGCGCTATCTGGCGGGGCGGTCTGGCGGCCGCAGGTTCTCCCTGCCCTACGGCGACCTATCCAACTGTTCTCTCGAAGGCGTCGACCTGCGCGACGCCGACCTCGCCGGCGCCAAGCTCGAGGGCGCGATGCTGTCGCGCGCGAACATGGCCCGGGCCATCCTGTTCGGTGCGGACCTGCGAGAGGCCGACCTGCGCGGCGCCAACCTCAAGCGCGCCGACCTGCGTGGGGCCTGTCTGAAGGGCGCGAACCTGGCGGGCGCCGAGCTCGCCGGTTGCGACCTGCGCGAAGGCCGGATCGCCCTGCAGGACAAGTTGGACGGCTTCCGCATCCTGCGCCACGAGCACCGGCCGGGCGAGCTGAACTACGCGGTGCTGTCGGGGGCCAACCTCGCCGGCGCCCAGATGGCCGGGACCCTGGCCATCGCCAGCGATTTCACCGACGCGAACCTGGCGGGCGCCGTGCTCGCCGGCGCCCGGCTGACCCGCGCCGTTCTCGACGGCGCCGACCTCTCGGGCGCGGACCTCGGCGGCGCGGACCTCACCGGCGCCTCGATGAAGCGGGCGGTCATCGCCGGCGTGAACCTCGACCAGGCGCGCCTCGACGATGTGGATCTCTCCGAGGTGCTGCGCGCGCCGCCGCCCATCGTTTATGTCGACGACCGCTCGCTGGACGAGGTGCTGGCCGACCATGAGGCCTATTGCGAGAGCGACGGGGCCCGCGGCGCGGTGGTGAAGCTGGATCAGGTGGACTTCCGGCCGCTCCGGGCGCTGAAGCGCCGGAAGCTGACGGCCTTGATGGCCCCGCATTCGATCTTCTTCGGCATGGACCTCGAGGGGGCCCAGCTGCAGGGGGCCGACCTCACGGGCTGCGACTTCCGCGGCGCCATCCTGCGCGACGCCGACCTGCGCGGCGCCAAGCTCACCGACGCCCAGCTCATCCGCACCGATCTGCGCGGCGCCAAGATGGGGCCTCTGATGATCGCGCCCGGCCGCTTCGTGCGAACCGACCTGACCCGCGCCACCCTGCGCGCCGCCGATCTCCGGGGCGCGTCCGCCACCAAGGCGCGCTTCCTGGAAGCGGACCTAAAGGGCGCGCGAATGGCCGGCTGCGACCTCACCGGCGCGGAGATGGAAGTCTAGAGAGGCCTCTCGGGCTTGAGGTCCTCGACCTCGAAGTTGACCGCCTCGCACATCCGCTGGGCCACAATGCGCCGGTGACAGCCGCAGGCTTCGGCCTCGTAGCACAGCAGGGCTGCCTTCTTGCCGCTCGCGATCTCAATGGCCTTGGCGAGGTCCAGCTGAGCCTGGGGCTCCTTCAGGTGCTCTTCGAAAATGGCGGTCATCTCGGCCGTCCGGCCCTTACGGGCGGCGTCGCGGCCGGCCTTCGGCGTGCCGAGGCCGCGCAGGTGCACGTACTGGATGCCCGCGTCCTCCAGGCTCGACGACAGCAGGCCCTTCGAGAATCCTGCTCGCCGGGAGGCGGCGATGGCGCGGACGTCGATCAGCACCTCGACTCCCGCCGCCTTCAGTTTTTCTAGGACCGCCGCCTGCGGCGCAGCCTCGTATCCGATGGTGCAGAGCTTCATGGCTCCCTAGATGAGAACGAGCCAGGCGATCGCAACTGGCGCCTGGAGCTCCTGTGCGATGATGACGCGACGGCCCTTCGGCCAGAACTACGCCTGGGTCGTGGTGGGCGTGACCTTCCTCGCTCTGCTGGCCGCCGCCGGTCTGCGCTCGGCGCCCGGCGTGCTGCTGACGCCGCTGCACGACGGCTTCGGCTGGGAGCGCGGCCAGCTCTCGGTGGCCGCCGCGGTCGGCATCTTCCTCTACGGCCTCGTGGGCCCGTTCGCCGCGGCGCTGATGCAGACGCTGGGCCTGAAGCGGACGCTGCTGGCGGGGCTCGCGCTCATGAGCGCGTCCACCGGCCTGAGCCTCTTCATGAGCGAGCCGTGGCACTTCCTGGTGACGTGGGGCGTGCTGTCAGGATTCGGCTCAGGCGCGGTGGCGCTGGTGCTGGGCGCGGCGGTGGTGAACCGCTGGTTCGCGACCCGCCGGGGCCTGGTCATGGGCTTGCTGTCGGCCAGCACCGCGACGGGGTCTCTGATCTTCCTGCCAGGCATGGCGGCGCTGGCCCAGGCCGGCGGCTGGCGGCCCGTGGTCATCGCCGTCTCGGTGGCCGCGGCGGCGCTGATCCCGCTCGTCTTCTTCCTGATGCCCGAGAAGCCCGCCGACATCGGCCAGCGGCCCTATGGCGCGACCGAGGACGCAGTCGAGGGGCCGCGCGGCCGGCCGGCGGACAGCATTAGGCTGGCGCTGTCGGTGCTGGCCCAGGCGGCGCGCGCGCCGGCCTTCTGGCTGCTGTTCGCCACCTTCTGGGTCTGCGGCTTCACGACCAACGGTCTCGTCGGCACCCACCTGATCTCCTTCTGCGGCGACAAGGGACTGGTGCTGGTCCAGGCTGGCATGCTGCTGGCGCTGATGGGCGTGTTCGACATGGTCGGCACCACGGCGTCGGGCTGGCTCACCGACCGCTACGACCCGCGCCGCCTGCTCTTCATCTACTACTCGCTGCGCGGGCTTTCGCTGATGGCCCTGCCGTTCCTTGAGTTTAACGTCGTCAGCCTCAGCGTGTTCGCCGTCTTCTACGGTCTCGACTGGCTCGCCACCGTGCCGCCCACGGTCCGGCTGGCCAACGAACACTTCGGCGAGAAGAACGCGCCCATCGTCTTCGGCTGGATCGCCGTCGGCCACCAGACCGGCGCGGCGACGGCGGCCTTCCTGGGCGGCTTTCTGCGCGACCTGCAGGGCAGCTATCTCACGGCCTTCGTGCTGGCGGGCTTCCTGGGCTTGGCCGCCGCGGCCGCGGCGCTCTGGATCGGCCGCGCAACGCCTGAGCCGCAGCTGGCCCCTGCCTGACCTCGCGTCAGATCGCCTATAGGTCCCTGATGAACATGATCGCCCAGCTGGAACCCCGCGCCCGCCGCCAGCCGCTGCCGAGCCGCGGCGGGGAAATGGCCTATCTGGACTTCGGGCCCGACGACCGGCCCGTCGACCTCGTCTTCTCCCACGCCAACGGTTTCAACGCGCGCACCTATCGGACCCTGCTGGCGCCGCTCGCGAGCGATCTGCGAATCCTCGCCATCGATCTGCGCGGTCACGGCGAGACGGCCCTGCCGGCCGATCCCGAGGCGCACGGCGGTTGGAACATGTTCCGCGACGACCTGCTGGCCTTCCTCGACACCGTCGTCGACGGCCCGGTGGCGCTGGCCGGCCACTCCATGGGCGGCACCTCGAGCCTGCTGGCCGCGGCCCATTCGCCCGACCGGGTCCGGGCGCTGGGCCTGCTCGATCCGGTGATCTTCGACAGCGCTATCGGCTCGCGGGGTACGGACGCCTCGCCGCTCTACCTCGGGGCGCGCCGCCGCCGGGCGGAGTTCCCTAGCAAGGAGGCGGCCTATGAGGCCTACCTCGGCCGCGGGGCCTTCCGCAGCTGGGCGCCCGAACAGCTGGCCGACTATGTCGAGGCGGGCTTCCGGCCGACAGGTGATGGCCAGGTCACCCTGGCCTGTGCGCCGTTCTGGGAGGCGGCCAGCTACGCCACCCACAACTACGATCCCTTCCGCGCCTTCCGCGACAGCCGCTGTCCGGTCCGCATCCTGCGCGCCGAGGCAGACTCCACCTGCCATCTGGAAGGCCATGAGGCCGAGCTGACCGCCACCGGTCGCATCGCCGTGGAGACCGTTCCCGGCACGAGCCACTTTCTGCCGATGGAGCGGCCAGACCTGGCGCGCGACCTGCTGGCGGCTACAGCGAAAGCCCGCTGACGGCGTTCGCCTCGACCCGGGCGAGCTCCTCGTCCGACAGCGCGATGATCTTGCGGGTCTCGAGGTCGAAGGAGACGGCGATCGCCTCGGCTGCGCCCCAGGCCCGGCCGCTGGTCGGGTCGAGCAGCCAGTGCACCAGCCGGCGGAAACGCGCGTCGCCGCCGGCCGAGCCCGAGCGCAGCTCCACCCGGTCCCCGGCCCGTGGCCAGTCCAGGTGGATCAGCCGGTATTCCAGCGCAGCCCCGCCGATCTTGCGTCCGTCGCCCGCGCCGGGCCGCTGGCCGTCGAAGAAGTGCGGGATGCCGTCGGAGATACGGGCCATCATCATCTCCGTCCGCATCCGGCCGAAGGCGTCGCAGTCGACGCTGCGGATCGCGCCGAGCGCGGTCCGTTTCAGGCCCAGCCGATCGGCGCGTTCGAGGCTCGCCTGGCTCTTCACCGGATCGAGGCGGATGGAGCGCGGCGCGGCGGCTTCGGGCGCCTCCATGCGTAGGGCGTCGAGCCGGGCGCGGATTCGGTCGGGCCAGGGGAACGGCCGGCCCTCGCGGGCCGTGGCGTGGCTGACCAGGGTCTGAAAGCTGGCCGCCAAGGCGCCGTCGGCGTGGTGCAGCAGGAAGGCCAGGCGCGCCTCGTCCTCCCCCGCTTCGACGACCCCAGCGGTCATGTGCAGCGCCGCGCCCGGCCGCGCCTCCTTCAGGAAGCGGATGTGCTGATCTTTCACGATCAGCGTCGCGTGGGCGTCGGCCCCGAAGGCGTGCGGCATGCCGAGCTCGGCGGCCAGGCCGATCAGGCCCTCGCTCGCCTTCGCGACGTAGAAGCCGACGTTCATGTGGCCCATGTGGTCGCATTCCCACGCGGCCACGCTGCCCCGCCACACCTCGACGCCGTCCGTCACCACGCGAAAGCTCCCCGTTCAGAACGGGGAGCTTAGGCAGGCGGGCTGCGGTTCGCTACCGCTTGCCTTCGGCGGGATCGGCGCCGGGACCAAGGCGGCCTTCGTTGGCCGAGGTCGGCGTCGTCGAATCGCCGGCGCCTTGGCGCGGCTCCGGATTGCCGGAACCCTGGAAGCTGCGGTTTTCGCCCTCGACGGAGTCGTCGGACCGAACAGACGGGTAACGCTCGGCGCCGCCCTTGTTGTCGGACTCGTTCAGCGGCTGGGCGGCGTTCTCGTGGCGGCCCTCGCTCTGGATCTTGTCGTCGCCGGCCATGGCGGTCTCCTCGCTGTGGGTGTCGTGCGAGAAAGCGCCCGCGACCCGCCGATGTTCCGACCGCCCGCGGTGTGGCAGAGTGGCCTGCGATGGGTGAGGCGATGTCGAAGGCGAAGCGGGTGCTGGTCCCCCGCCACGGCCCGGTGGTCCGGGTTACACACTGGATCAATGTGCTGGCGGTCAGCCTGCTCCTGATGAGCGGCCTGCAGATCTTCAACGCCCACCCGGCGCTCTACTGGGGTCACGCCTCCACCTTCGCCGAGCCCTGGCTCTCGATCCGGATGGTCGAGACCGCCGACGGCGCGCGGGGCATCACGACGATCGGCGACCGCTTCGCCGACATCACGGGGTTCCTGGGCTGGACCGGCGTCGAAGGCGACCGCCGCAACCAGGCCTTCCCGGGCTGGGCGACCATCCCGAGCTGGCGCGATCTGGCCAGCGGTCGGCGGTGGCACTTCTTCTTCGCATGGCTCTTCGTCATCAACGGCGCGGTCTATCTGGCCTCCGCCCTGATCAGCGGCCACCTGCGTCGCAATCTGCTGCCCACCCGCGCGCAGCTCAGCGCGCGTCATGTGCTGCACGAGATCGCGACGCACGCGCGGTTCAGGTTCCCGAAGGGCGAGGCGGCCAGGACCTACAACGTCCTGCAGAAGGGCTCCTATCTCGCCGTCGCCTTCGTGCTGCTGCCGTTGATGGTGCTGACCGGGCTCTGCATGTCACCGGGCTTCAACGCCACGGTCCCTTGGCTGATCGAGCTGTTCGGCGGCCGCCAGGGCGCGCGCAGCGTCCACTTCCTGACGGCGGCGCTGGTCGTGCTCTTCGTGATCGTCCACGTGGCGATGGTCGTGGCCTCGGGGACCTGGAACAACATCCGCTCGATGATCACCGGCCGCTACGCCATCGATCCGGAGGCTCGCCCGTGAACCGCCGCAGCTGGCTCAAGGCCGCCGGCGCGGCGGTGATGGGGCTGTGGGTCAGCGCCTGCGATCGGCTGACCCGCAATCCGAAGTTCATGGGCTTCATCGGCAGCGCCGAGAACCTCAACCGCCAGGTCCAGCGGACCGTCACCGACCGCCAGGCGCTCGCCCGGGAGTTCCCGGCGTCGATGATCTCGCCGGATTTCCGCGCCAACGGCACGCGCAGCCCGGTCGACGCCGACTATGTGGCGCTGCGCGACGCGGGTTTCGCCGACTATCGCCTGGTCATCGACGGGCTGGTGGAGCGGCCGCTCTCGCTGTCGTTGACCGACCTGCGGGCCGAGCCGGCGCGGACCCAGATCACCCGGCACGACTGCGTGGAGGGCTGGTCCTCCATCGGCAAGTGGACGGGCGCGAAGCTTGGGCCGCTGCTGGACAAGGCGGGGCTGAAGCCTCAGGCGCGCTACCTCGTCTTCCACTGCGCCGACACCCTGGGCGAGGGGCCGAACGGCCGCTACTACGAGAGCATCGACCTCGTGGACGCCCGCCACCCACAGACCATCCTCGCCTACGACATGAACGACAGACCGTTACCGGTGGCGCACGGCGCGCCGCTGCGTCTGCGGGTCGAGCGCCAGCTTGGCTACAAGCACGCCAAGTACGTCATACGCATCGAGGCGGTGGAGAGCTTCGCCCTGCTGCACGGCGGCAAGGGGGGCTTCTGGGAAGATCGCGGCTACGAGTGGTACGCCGGCATCTAGGCGTCAGGCCGCCAGCTTCAGCCGCTCGATGATCCCATGGTGCGTCGCGGCCATGCGCAACAGCGCCGCGCGCACCCTGGCCAGCTGCCGAACGCCCTCGGGCGTGATGGCGACGCCTCGGCTCTGGCGCGCGGCATACCCCATCTCGATCAGCTCGTTCAGCTTGCGCCGGACCGACTCCTTCGGGAGGTGGATGGCCTGAGCCAAGGACAGGATGTTGGTCGCGCGGGGCACGAGGTCCGCCGAAGCCTGCTGCGTCAGCAGCGCCTCGGCCGTTGAGGGCTCGGTGTAGGCGCGCTGGGCCAGGGTCAGCAGGATCAGCAGGCGATCCAGGTCGCCGTGCTCCTCCCGGGCGCTGGCCATCATCTCGATGAGCGGCGCGAGCATGCGCGCGGCGACGGCGGGATAGCGCTCCGCCAGGAGCGCTTCGGTTTGGGCCGCCATGGCGGGGCTCCGATGTTCTTGCCGTCCCAGAAGGACGGACGTCTGCGAAAACGCACACACACAAAAGCGCGACCGAAGCCGCGAGGCTTAGGTAGTTAGTCGACACCAACGGTCAAGCAACTCTGGTTTGTGGCGCCCACTTTGGGGCCTTCCAGGGTTCCCCTACGGTAGCGTTAACGCGACTAGGGGCGGCTTTCGCCGCGATTCGGGCGAGCGGAACCGAACGAAGGTGGGGCATGCAGAACACGGCGGAGGCCGAAGCGCGATTGAGCGACGGCGGCACACGCATCTTCTTCCTGCTCTTCCAACTGATGGAGCGCCGGGACCGGGTCCTCGAGGACATTCTGCGGCCGCATGGCCTCAACCTTCTGCAGTGGCGCGTCCTGCTGGGCGTGGGTTGGCTGAAGGTGCGCACCATGCACGAGGTGGCCGACGCCTTGGCCATCGACCGAACCGCTCTGTCGCGAGCGGTCGACAAGCTGGCCGAGCGCGGGTGGCTGCTGCGGTCGGAGGTCGAACACGACCGCCGCCTCACCCAGCTGGCGCTGACCTCCGAGGGCGTGGCGGTGCGCGCCGAACTGCTGCTGCAGGTGCGTGAGCTGAGCGACCGCCTGTTGGCCGGCATCGCGCCCGAGACCGTCGGGGCCGCCGAGGATCTCGCCGAGGCGGTGCTGGAACGGCTGGTCGGCCACCGCGCCGGCGCGCGGCGGATCATCGAGATGCATCCGGCGCCCCCTTCCCGCCCGTAGCAGGCGCCTTAGATTGGCGGCTCGCGAATCCGAGGACCCGCCATGACTTCCAGCCCCTGGACCCACCACCGCAGCGCCAGCGTCGCCGACGATGTGGACTTCGAGATCAAGGGGCAGGAGCTCCAGTTCGTCGAGATCGAGCTGGATCCCGGCGAAAGCGCCATCGCCGAGGCCGGCGCGCTCGTCTGGAAGGACGCGACCGTCGAGATGACCACCGTCTTCGGCGACGGCTCGGGCGGCCAGGGCGCGGGCTTCATGGGCAAGCTGCTGGGCGCCGGTAAGCGGCTGATCACCGGCGAGAGCCTTTTCACCACCGTCTTCACCCACCAGGGTCAGGGCAAGGCCAAGGTGGCGTTCGCCTCGCCGACGCCGGGCGCGATCCTGCCGCTGCACCTCGCCGACATCGGCGGCACGCTGATCTGCCAGAAGGACAGCTTCCTGGCCGCGGCCCGCGGCGTCTCCATCGGCGTGCAGTTCCAGCGCCGGGTGATGACCGGCCTGTTCGGCGGCGAGGGCTTCATCATGCAGCGCCTGGACGGGGACGGCTGGGTCTTCGTCCAGATGGGCGGCACTGTGGTCGAGCGAGAGCTGGGCCCGGGCGAGGAGATCCACGTCGATACCGGCTGTCTGGCCGCCTACACGCCCAGCGTCGACTTCGACCTCGTCATGGCCGGCGGCGTGAAGAGCGTCTTCTTCGGTGGCGAGGGCCTGTTCTTCGCCAGGCTCCGCGGCCCGGGCAAGGTCTGGGTCCAGTCGCTGCCGTTCTCCAGGCTGGCCGGCCGCATGCTGGCGGCCGCGGGCGGGACGGGCGGCCAGAACCGCGGCGAAGGCTCGATCCTTGGCGAGCTCGGCGACCTGATCGGCGGCAATCGCTAGCCGGATGAGGCCCTACGTCACCCTCATCACGCTGGGCGTGGACGATCTGGAGCGGGCCGTCGCGTTCTATCGCGACGGTCTAGGCTTCCCGACGGAGGGCATCGTCGGCCAGGAGCTCGAGAACGGCGCCGTCGCCTTCTTCGACCTGCAGCCGGGCCTGAAGCTGGCGCTCTGGCCCCGCACCTCGCTGGCCGCGGATTCGGGTGTGCCGGTGACGCCGCGAAGCCCGTCCGACTTCATGCTCGCGCACAACGTCCGCAGCGAGGCTGAGGTGGATGCGGTGCTGGCGACCGCCCGAGCCGCCGGCGCCGTCATCACCAAGCCCGGTCAGAAGACCAACTGGGGCGGCTACAACGGCGCGTTCCAGGACCCCGACGGCCACCTTTGGGAGGTCGCCTACAATCCCGAGATGCCGCCGCAGGACTGAGGGTTTCCTTCCGGAGCGTCAGACGGGTTTAGCTCCGCGCCTCAGAACGGGCGGAGGAAGCCAGATGATCGTGGTCAGCGTGATGTACCCCACCACCGAGGGTGGGAAGTTCGACATGGACTATTACAACGCCACCCATATTCCGCTGGTGAAGGAGGCGTTCGGCCCCACCGGCCTGACGTCGGTGCAGGTGCTGCAGGGCCTGCCGGGTCCGGATGGCTCGAAGCCGCCCTACGTCGCCATCGCCAACCTGGTGTTCGAAAGCCCCGAGGCGCTGCAGAAGAGCATGGGCGGCCCGCGCGCGGCCGAGGTCGTAGGCGACATCGCCAACTTCACCGACATCGCGCCAAACCGTCAGCTCAGCCTGGCGAGCTGATGCGAAAACGGCCCCGGAGTGATCCGGGGCCGTTCCGTCTTACTTGGTGAAGAGGTCGTTCCAGCGACGCTTCTGGCGGGTCTTCCAGGCGCCGAGGTGCCAGGCGTTCGAGGCGATCAGCGGCACCACCGTGGTGGCCTCCGCGAACACCATCTGCTCCCAAGTCACGTCCACCTTGCCCCAGGAGCAGGCCTCCTTGAGCGTCGAGGACGAGCAGGCGCCGTCACGCACGTCGGCCACGGTGATCTGCACCGCGTACTTGTGCATGGCGACCTCGTGGCCGAGGATCTCGGCGCAGACCACGGTGTCCTGCGCGAAGTTCTTCGGCACGCCGCCGCCGACCATGAACAGGCCGGTCGCGCCCGCCTTCAGCTTGATCATCGTCAGTTCGCGGAAGTCCGCGACCGCGTCGATGGTCAGGTAGGGCTTGCCCGCCTGCATCCGCTCGACCTGGTGCTTGACGAGGCCGAAGCCGGCCGAGGAGTCCACGAAGGCCGGGCAGAAGATCGGCACGCCTTCATGATAGGCCCGCTCGACCAGGCTGTCCGGCTTCTTGGCGTTGCCCGCCGCGAGCCACTTGCCCATCTCGTAGATGAACTCGCGGCTCGAGTAGGGGCGCGGCTCCAGCATCTCGCACAGGTCGTAGATGGTGGCGTCGCAGGCCTGGAGCTCTTCCTCGTCGATGTAGGTGTCGTAGATCCGGTCGATGTAGAGGTCGCGCAGGTCGCGGTCGTCGACGTTGGACTGGGCCTGGTAGTGCTTGAAGCCAAGGGCCTCGAAGAAGTCCATGTCGACGATCGAGGCGCCGGTCGCGACGATCGCGTCGATCATCCCGAACTTCACCATGTCGCGGTAGATGTGCATGCAGCCGCCGGCCGAGGTGGAGCCCGCGAGCGTCAGCCAGGTCGAGCACTCCTGGTCCTCGAGCGACATCTGCCAGATGTCGGCCGCGCGGGCCGTGTCGCGGCTCGTGAAGCTCATCTTGCGCATGGAATCGATGATCGGACGGGCGTCGTACTGGTCGATCGACACGTGCTCGACGGTGTTGGCCAGCAGCTCGGCCTTGCGGTTCGAGTTCACGGGAGCGTTCATTCTCAAAGTTCCCTTTGGGTTTGATCGCCCGTCGTCAAAAGGAAAGGCGCGACCGGGACGGAGCGACCGGCCGCGCCTATAACATTTCAACCCGTCGGGTTGTTACCGCTTGCGGCCCTTTTTGCCGGCCGCGCCCTTGGGACGCGACAGGCGGACGACCTTGCGTTCTTCCTCCTGGCGCTCGCGCGGCAGGCGGATCGAGCGGCCGGCGAGGCCGAACATCGAGGCCATGGGGGCGTCCGCGACCTCGACGGTCTCGGCGTCGCCGAAGCCGTTGAAGCGGGTGTTCATCGCCACGCCATAGGCGCCCAGCATGCCGATCTCGACGTAGTCGCCTTCCTGGATGTCCTCCGGCAGCCAGAACGGCCCCGGCATGTGATCCAGGCTGTCGCAGGTCGGACCGTAGAAGCGGAACGGCTTCAGAGAGCCTTCCACTTCCTGCGCGTCGTCGCCCTCGCCCCGGTACAGCTTCACCGGAAAGGGCCACTTCACGTGCGCCGCATCGAACAGCGAGCCGTAGCTGCCGTCGTTGAGGTACAGCGCGTCGTTCTTGCGCAGCTCGACCTTCGTCAGGATCGACGTCGCCTCGGCGACGAGGGCCCGGCCGGGTTCGCACCACAGCTCGGTGTCCTCGTGCACGTTCATCTCGGCGAAGCCGCGATGGATGCTGTCGGCGTAGTCGCTCATGTCCGGCGGGATCATGCCGGGATAGACCGACGGGAAGCCGCCGCCCACGTCCACGACATCGACCATGACGCCGGCGCGCACGATGGCGCGGTTCGCCTGGGCCATCGCCGCCTGGTAGGCGGTGGGACGCATGCACTGGCTGCCGACGTGGAAGCTGACGCCCATGCGGTCCTGGGTGGCGCGGCGCGCAGCCAGCAGGAGGCTTGGAGCCTCCCACATGTCGACGCCGAACTTGCCGGACAGCGAGTAGGACGCGCCTTCCGCCTGGACGCCCAGGCGGACGATCAGCGACAGGTCGTCCGCGCCGCCCGTGGCCTCCAGGATCTTCTGGAGCTCCTCATGGGTGTCGAGGGCGAAGGTCTTCACGCCGTGATCGAAATAGGCCTGGGCGATCGCACGCCGGCTCTTCACCGGGTGCATGAACGCCATCCGGGAGCCCGGCGCATGCTGGGCCACCAGCTCGATCTCGGGGACCGAGGCCACATCGAACGCGTTCACGCCGCTCGCCGCGAGGGTCTCGATGACCCACGGCGAAGGGTTCGCCTTCACAGCGTAGAAAACGTCGCCTTGAAAATGTTCCTGGAACCAGCGCGCCGCTACGGCCACCACGCCCGGTCGCACAAGGGCGACAGGACGCTCCGGGGACCGCTCGCGGACCAGGTCCAGGGGCGTATGGTACGTCTGCACCTCACGCAACCCCCAACGGATTGTTGAACCTAGACCGGCGTTAGCAGCGCTTTTTAGGACTTCGGGTCCGCCGGAGCCGCGCAGATAGGGTCATCTGACCGTGATGTAAAGCGCAAAGGACGTGCGACCGCCCGTCGCTATACCGAACGCGGGGCTTTCAACCTCATGCGTGTGCCGTGCGTGGGCCAGTAGAGCTGAAGGTGAAGCGCCGGAAAGTCGGCGGCTAGACGCAACGCCTGACTCGCCGGCCCCTGTTTATGCTGGACTTTTGGGCCACGAGTTCTAGGAACCTCTCTGCGGCGACATCGCATGCGTTGTCCGCTGGACCACGCCCCGGCGGCCATGCCATGTAGCGCCTCGCAAGCCAGCGCGGGCGCACGTTCCGCGCGCCTTGCGCCGACGCCACGGGAAAGCGCCACTACCTGATGACCGAAGCCGCCGTTCTGTCGATACGGAACGCCTCCAAGACCTTCGGTCAGCGCCGCGCGCTCGACGGGGTCTCCCTGGACGTTCGCAAGGGCGAGATGATCGCGCTCATCGGGCCCTCGGGTTCGGGCAAGTCGACCCTGCTGCGCTCGATCAGCGCCCTGCAGACGATCGACAATGGCGGCGTGATCACCGCCTTCGACTCGCCTGTGCAGGAAAACGGCCGGGTCGGCAGCGGCGTCCGCAAGGTGCGCACCCGCATCGGCATGATCTTCCAGCAGTTCAACCTGGTCGGCCGGCTGACGCTGTTCACCAACGTTGCCCTGGGTTCGCTGGGCCGCATCGGCGCCGTGCCGGGCCTGTTCGGCTTCTGGCCGGCCGAGACCAAGCATTCGGTGATGTCGGCCCTGCACCGCTTCGGCCTGGCGGATTACGCCGGCCAGCGCGCCAACACCCTTTCCGGCGGCCAGCAGCAGCGGGGCGCGATCGCCCGCGCCCTGGTCCAGAAGGCCAAGATCATCCTGGCCGACGAACCCGTCGCCTCCCTGGATCCCGTCTCCGCCCGCCGGGTGATGGAGATCCTGCGCGAGCTGAACGCCAACGACGGCCTCACCGTCATCGTCACCCTGCACCAGGTCGACTACGCCCTGCGCTACTGCGAGCGCGTCGTCGCGCTGAAGGCCGGCAAGGTGGTGTACGACGGCCCGCCCAGCGGCCTCGACAAGCCGCGCCTCGTCGAAATCTACGGCCCCGAATTCGAGGACGTCTTCTGGGAAGGAGCGCCCCAATGATCCGCCGCACCCTCATCGGCGCAGCCCTGCTGGCCACGCTCGCGCTTGCCGGCTGCGGCGAGAACAAGGACGCGCCGGCCGCCGCCGGCGGCACGCCGAAGGAATTGACCTTCGCCATCCTGCCGGCCGAGGGCCAAGGGTCGATGGCGCCCCTGTGGCAGCCGCTCCTCGACGATATGTCGGCTCAGATCGGCGTGCCGGTGAAGCCGTTCTTCATCTCGAATTACACCGCCATGGTGGAAGCGATGCGCTTCAACCAGGTGCAGATGGGCTGGTTCTCGGCCGCGCCGGCGCTGCGGGCCACCGAGCGGGCCAACGGCCAGGTGCTGGGCCGCGTCGTCGACGCCAGCGGCGAGGGCACCTACAAGTCGGTCCTGATCACCCGCAAGGGCAGCGGCGTCACCCTGGACAAGGTCCTGCAGTGCGACCGCAGCCTGAACTTCGGCATCGGCGACGCCCAGTCGACCTCGGGCACGCTGGCGCCGATGGCCTACCTGTTCACGCCCCGCAACATCGACCCCGCCAAGTGCTTCAAGGCCGTCCGCTCGGCCAATCATGAGGCCAATGTGCTGTCCGTCGGCGCCGGCGTGCTGGATGTGGCCACGAACAACACCGTCGGCCTGCTGTTCAACCGTCGCCAGAAGCCCGAGATCGCGGAGCGCATCGAGGTGATCTGGGAGAGCCCGCCGCTGCCCGAAAGCTCCATCGTCGTCCGCAAGGACCTCGACCCGGCGCTGAAGGAGAAGGTGCGCCAGTTCTTCCTGACCTACGGCACGGGCGCCGACGCGGTCGGCGACAAGCAGCGCAAGGTGCTGCAGGGCTTGGCCTATGGCGGCTTCCGCGCCGCCGACGACGGCTACCTGGACCCTGTCCGTGAGATGGAGGCCGCTGAGGCGCTGGCCGAGGCCCGCCGTTCGGGCGACCAGGGGAAGATCGCCAAGGCCCAGGCCAACTTCGACAAGGTCACGGCCGCCGCCGCCCAGCGCCGCGCCACTGCTCCGGCTTCGTAAGATGACCGCAGCCTCTTCCGCGGTCCCGCCGCCCCCGACCCGCAGCCTCGCGCAGCGCGGCCCCGACCTCCTGGTCTGGGGCGCGGTCATTCTGCTGCTGATGATCAGCTTCAAGCCGGTCGAGGTCGGCAACTTCACCCGCCTGTTCACCAACTCGGAGAACATGCGCCTCTATGGGGCCGACCTGCTGCGGCCGGACTTCACCGAGTGGCGGCTGTACGTCGCCCAGATGTGGCTGACGATCCAAATTGCGCTCTGGGGGACGGCCCTGGCTGTGATCGTCGCCGTCCCGTTCGGACTCGCCTGTTCCCGCAACATCTCGCCGCTCTGGCTGCAGCAGCCGATGCGCTTCCTGATGAACCTGCTGCGCTCGATCCCGGATCTGGTGCTGGGCACCCTGTTCCTGGTGGCGGTGGGCCTCGGCCCCTTCGCCGGCGTCATGGCGCTGGCCATCAATACCGGTGCGGTGCTGGCCAAGCTGTTCTCCGAAGCCGTCGAGTCGATCGACAAGGGCCCGGTCGAGGGCGTGCGCGCCACCGGCGCCGGCAAGTTGCACGAGATTGTCTGGGGCGTGATCCCGCAGGTGGCCCCGCTGTGGACCAGCTATGCGCTGTACCGCTTCGAGTCGAACTCGCGCTCGGCGACGGTGCTGGGCCTGATCGGCGCCGGGGGTATCGGTCGACTGCTTTTCGACAGCATCAACGGCTTCGCCTACCACCAGCTGTCGGCGATCGTGATCGTGATCATCGTGGCCGTGTCGCTGATCGACCTGCTGTCGCAGGCGATGCGCAGCCGGCTGCTCTAGGGCGAACCTAGGCGTTGAAGGCGGTGAGGAGCTTCTTCAGCTCCTTCTCGTCGACCAGGTCCGCGGCCTCGGCGGGGGAGGTCCAACGACGCTCGCGCTGGTCCTTCTCCGGCCACTCGTCCTTCAGCTCGGTCACCTCCAGGCCGTAGACGAACACGCGCACGTGCTGCGTTCGCCCGCTGCGCAGTCGCTTGTCATAGTGGAAGAGGCCGATGGCCTTGCGCGTGGTGGGGCCGACGACGCCGGCCTCCTCCAGCGCCTCCTGCGCCGCGGATTCGCCCGGCTTCAGCTTCTTGATCGGCCAGCCCTTCGGGATCACCCACCGCCGGGTTTCTCGTGAGGTGATCAGCAGCACCTCGACGCCGCCCTCCGTCCGCCGCCAGGGCAGGGCCGCGTACTGCGTCTTGGGCTCGCGGTCGGGCTCGGGGCGTAGGCGTTCGGCGCTCTTGTCCATTCAGCCGAAGGTCCGATCCAGGAAGCGGGCCAACCAGTAGAACAGGGCGCCGGTGAAGCCCGCCATTGGAATTGTAACAATCCAGGCCCAGACGATGTTCTTCGCCACGCCCCAGCGCACGGCGGACACGCGCCGCGCCGCGCCCACGCCGATGATCGAGCCGGTGATGGTGTGGGTGGTCGAGACCGGGATGCCCAGGTTCGTGAAGAAGAACAGCGCAATGGCCCCGCCGGTCTCGGCGCAGAAGCCCTGCTGCGGCGACAGCTTGGTGATCTTCGAGCCCATCGTGTGGACGATGCGCCAGCCGCCGAACAACGTGCCAAGGCCCAGCGCCGCCTGGCAGGTGATCACGACCCAGAACGGCACGTGGAACTCTGCGCCGAGGTGACCGTGCGAATAGAGCAGGACGGCGATGATCCCCATGGTCTTCTGCGCGTCGTTGCCGCCATGGCCCAGCGAGAACATGGCGGCGGACACGAACTGCAGCTTGCGGAACACCCCGTCGGCGACGGCCGGCGTCGCCTTCACGAACGTCCAGGACGCGAGCAGCACCAGCAGCAGCGCGAGCGCGAAGCCGAGGGCCGGCGAGATGACGATGCCCGAGAGCGTCTTCATGACGCCGGACCAGACGATCGGGTCGAGCCCGGCCTTGGCGATCCCCGCGCCCAGCAGCCCGCCGATCAGCGCATGGGAGCTGGAGGACGGGATGCCCAGCAGCCAGGTCAGCACATTCCAGAAGATCGCCCCGCCTAAAGCCCCGAAGATCACCGCGTCCGAGATGATGCCCGGCGTCAGGATGCCCTTGCCGATGGTGTTGGCCACGTGCAGGCCGAAAAACAGGAAGGCGATGAAGTTGAAGAACGCCGCCCAAATCACCGCCCAGCGGGCGGACAGCACGCGCGTCGAGACGATGGTGGCGATGGAGTTGGCCGCATCGTGCAGACCGTTCAGGAAGTCGAACGCCAGCGCGACCCCGATCAGCAGGATCAGGACGAGGCTCATGCCGCCGATGTCCACGCGCGCCGCCTCTTAGAGGTGTTCGATCAGCACGCCGCTGATCCGGTTGGCCACGTCCTCGAGTCGGTCGACCACCTTCTCCAGGTGGTCGTAGATCTCGCCGCCGACGATGAAGGCCATGGGGTCCTGCCGGGCGGGCCCACGGTACAGCGCCCGCATGCCGTCGTCGTAGAGCTGGTCCGACTGCTCCTCGAGGCGAGTGATCTCCTCGGTGATGCTGTTCAGCCGCTGGGCGTTGGCCTTCATCTGGCGCAGCAGCGGCACGGCCTCGGCGGTGAGGTCGGCCGTGCGGACGATGATGTGGCCCAGGCGCACCATGTCGGGTTCGAAGGCGCGGACCTCGAACAGGGTGACGGCCTTTGCGGTCTTGTGCATCTGATCGACCGCGTCATCCATTGAGCCGATCAGGTTGCGGATGTCGCTGCGGTCGAAGGGGGTGATGAAGGTGCGTCGTACGGCCAGCATCACCTGCCGGGTGACTTCGTCGGCGGCCTCTTCGTGTTGGGCCACCTGGGCGCACAGCTCGGGGACGCGCGGCCCGCCATCGAGCAGCTCGCGAAGCGCGCCGGCTCCGCCTTGGATCGTCTTGGCGTGGGCTTCGAAGAGGTCGAAGAACCCCGCCTCCTTGGGCATGATGGCGTTGAACCAGCTCAGCATTCGAAGACCCCAGCGCGCGGGCGGAACAGCCGTGTACGGACGGAGGCGTCTACATCGGCCGAGCCTCCGACGCCACCTCTGCTGTCACAAGACCATCATCGAACTGACGCGTCCACGTCGCTGAATCTTGCTTTTAGCGTCGCACCTTCAATCGAAGGCAGGAGCCCGAACGACCATGATCCGAACCAGGACCATACTGCTGGCTGCGGCCGCCGGCTCCGCGCTGTCGCTGGCCGCGGCCGGGGCGCAGGCCGAGACCAAGACCTATAAGGGGGCGCCGGAGTTCGAGTTCGGCGCCCTGAAGATCAAGCCGCGCGGGCGGATCTTCCTGGACCAGGTGTGGCAGGAGGTCGATCGCGAGAACGGCGCGGACGAGGATCTCAAGGACGGTCGCCTACGGATGGGGCGGATCGGCGTGCAGGGCTCCATTGGCGACGTCTCGTTCGTCGTGGAGCACGACTTCGGGCTCGATCAGTCGAACTGGGAAGACGTCTACGTCGAGTATGCGCCGTCGGACGGGGCGACGTTCACCGCCGGCCACTTCAAGACGGTGGCCCTCGAGAACATGACGTCCGACACCTACACCACCTTCATGGAGCGCGGGCCGTTCACCGACGTGCTCGGCGTCGGGCGGACCCTGAACGTGCAGGGCAAGCTCAACGGCAAGAACTGGACCGCCGCAGCCTTCGTGCTGGGCGACAACATCAACAATCCGAGCGTGCCTTCGGACCGCCCGACCGGCTCGGAGGAGCAGTACGGCTTCGGCGCCCGGCTCACCTATGCGCCGATCGTTACGGACACGACCCAGGCCCACCTCGGCGCCTGGGTGCGCCGCCGCGACCGGGCCGATCAGTCGAACTACAGCTACGGCGCGCGCAACAACACGAACTTCGGCTCGCGTTACGTGAACACCGGCGGCGTCGGCGTCCGCGACACCCAGGTCGGCCTGGAAGGTGCGCTGGTGCACAAGGCGTGGTCGGTGCAAGGCGAGTGGGCCAATGCTCATGTCGAGCGGATCCTCGACGCCGAGGACGACGTGCAGGTCTGGTACGTCTTTGCGAGTTGGTTTCTTACCGGCGAAAGCCGCCGCTACCAGCCCGAGGAAGGCCAGTTCGGGCGCGTGAAGGTCAAGCGTCCGGTGACCCAGGGCGGCCCGGGCGCGCTTGAACTGGCGGTCCGCTACGACAGGGCCGACCTGACCGATGTGGGGACGCCTCTGGCGGGCGAGTATTCCGGCTGGACCGTCGGCGCCAACTGGTACCTGCACCCGTATATGCGGGTCATGGCGAACTACACCGCCTCGAAAAACGAGCTGCGCGCGCCGGTCACGGACGTGGACGTCCAGACCTTCCAGGTCCGCGCCCAGTTCGACTGGTAGGCTAGACCGCGGCGGACGGGCGGCGGCGCACCCGCGCCAGCCGCCGCAGACGGCGCCAGAAGCGGGTCTTCTGCGGCTCCGGATAGGGCTGCAGGTTGCGCACGAAATCCTCGGCGCAGGCCCGCCAGGAGAAGCCCTCGGCGAAGCGGCGCACACCCTTGCGGTCGAGCTTGAGCGCTTCGAGACAGGCGTCGCGCAGGCCTTCCGTGGCGGAGGCCGCCAGGGCGCCGGCGCCCGAACCCGGGATCAGGTCGATCGGCCCCGGCGCGGGGTATGCCGCCACCGGCGTGCCAGAGGCCATGGCCTCGAGGATCACGAGGCCGAAGGTGTCGGTCAGCGATGGGAAGACGAAAACGTCCGCACAGGCATAGGCGTTGGCCAGGTCCTGGCCCGACTTCGAGCCGGTGAACACCGCGTTGGCGTACTTGGCCTTGAGCTCGTCCAGCTGCGGGCCGGGGCCCACCACGACCTTCGTGCCGGGCAGGTCGAGGCTGAGGAACGCCTCGATGTTCTTCTCCACCGCCACCCGGCCGACATAGAGGAAGATCGGCCGCGCCAGCCCCTCGAAGACGTCGGCCTCGTCGTCGCCTCTGGGCCGGAAGGTCTCGGTGTCGACGCCCCGCGACCAGGCCGAGATGTTGCGGAAGCCGTGGCGGGTCAGCTCGTCGCGCATGGTGGGCGTCGCCACCATCAGCCGGCCCGACGGCTTGTGGAACCACTTCATGTACGCATAGCCGGCGGCCAGCGGCAGCGGCAGGCGGGCCGAGACGTATTCCGGGAAACGGGTGTGATAGCTGGTCGTGAACGGCAGCTTCCACTCCACGCAGATGCGCCGCGCGGCGAGACCGATCGGCCCCTCCGTGGCGATGTGGATGGCCTCGGGCTCAAACGCCTTGAAGCGCTCCTGCACGGGCTCATAGACCCCGATCGCCACCTTGATCTCGGCATAGGTGGGCAGCGGGAAGGTCTTGAACATTCCCGGGTGGATCACCTCCACCGTGTGGCCCATCTCGCGGAGCTCCTGCACCACGCGGGTCAGGGTGCGCACCACGCCGTTGACTTGCGGCTCCCAGGCGTCGGTGGCCAGCAGGATGCGCATCGGCCGCTGGGCGTCTCTGGGCGCGGTGATCGCGTCGCGCAGGCGCCGGTCGGACCGGTCGGGCTTGATGCGTTCGGCCTCGCCCATGGCCTGCGTCTGCATCCAGGCCCAGAAGGCGCCCAGCAGCGCCTCCTTGGTGGGGAAGTGGCGGTAGACGGTGCGTTCGCCGACGCCGGCGTCGCGGGCGATCTCGGCGAAGCTGAGGTCTTCGAGGGAGCGGGTCTCGAGCTGGGCGCCGACGGCGCGCAGGATCTGCTCGCGCGTCTCCTCCCGCTGGCGGTCGCGCTGGCTGGCGGAGGGCGTCCTCATGGCAGCGCCACTGTCACGAGTTGCATCGGCAAGTCAACGTGAGGTCGTGCGCTCAGGCGGCCAGCGGCGCGGGTGCGAGGCCGGGGTCCGCATCGGGCGGCGCAGCCTTGCGGTCGATCACCGACCACGAGCGCAGCTTCGCCCATTCCAGGATTTCCAGGCGTCCATCCATGTGCTCGACCAGGGCGGTGCAGCTCTCCACCCAGTCGCCGTCGTTGATGTACTGGATGCCGTCGATCTCGCGCATCTCGGCCTTGTGGATGTGGCCGCAGATCACGCCGTCGACGCCGCGCCGGCGGGCCTCGGCGGCCACCGCCTGTTCGAAGTTCTCGATGAAGTGCAGGGCGTTCTTCACCCGCTGCTTCAGGAACGCCGAGAAGCTCCAGTACCCAAAGCCTAGCCGGCGGCGGACGCGGTTGGTCAGCGTGTTGGCCGCCAGGATTGCGCGGTAGCTCCAGTCGCCGACGAAGGCCAGCCACTTCGCGTGCTGGACGATGCCGTCGAACTCGTCGCCGTGAGTGACCAGGAACCGCTTCCCGTCCGCCGTTTCATGGATGGCGTCACGGGCCACCACCACGCCGCCAAAGTGCACGCCGCAGAAGTCGCGGATGCGGTCGTCGTGGTTGCCCGGGATGTAGGTGACGGTGACGCCCTTGCGGGCCAGGCGCAGGAACTTCTGCACCACGTCGTTATGGCTCTGGGGCCAGTACCAGCCCGACTTCATCTTCCAGCCGTCGACGATGTCGCCGACCAGGTAGAGCTGGTCGCATTCCATGTGGCGGATGAAGTCCAGCAACAGCTCGGCCTGGCAGCCGCGCGTGCCCAGATGGATGTCGGAGAGGAAGACGCTGCGGAAGCGGCGAAGACCGGGATCGCTCAACTCTCAGCCCTCACGGCCGTGGATCGCCTAGCCGCTAGGCTGATTGCATGTCAGTCCTGTGAACCCCCTTGAACCTCTGGCGTGGCGTTCCTTTGTCCTGTTAGGGAACACGCAGAGAGCAGACCCTCCCCACGGTCGCTGGAAACATTGGGTCCGATGGACGCCCGAGCCTATCCCGCCAAGGCGACGCCGAAGTCGCAGCGGACGCGTGCGCGCATCCTGGATGCGGCGATGCGTCTCTTCGCGGAGATCGGTTACTCGGCCGCGACCAACGCCGTCATCGCCGATGCGGCGGGCCTCACCCGCGGTGCGATGCTCTACCACTTCGCCACCCGCGAGGAACTGGTCGAGGCGGCGATCGCCCATATCGAGCTCAGCCGGGCGCGCCTGCTGGAGCAGGCCGCCGCTGCGCCCCTGCCCGGCGTCGACGCCGCCGAGCACGCCATCGACAGCTACTGGGCCCTTCTGCACGAGACCCCGTTCGTCGCCTTTGCGGAGCTCGAGGCGGCGGCGCGCACGGATCTGATGCTGCGCGATCGGCTCGTGACCGCACAGAGCGCCTTCGACCACGCGCAGCTGGGCGGCGACCGGTTCGGGGCGATGGTGCAGGCCGGCGCCGACCCTCGCTTTCAGACCAGCCGCGACCTCGGCCGCTTCCTGCTGGAGGGCCTCGCCCGCGGGGCCATGACCTATGACGAGCCCGCGCGCCGCGAGCGTCTGATCGCTGTCGTGAAGCGGGCGGTGCGCATGCTGAACCGCAAGGGCGACATCCACGACATCTGGACCGAGTAGGCCAAAGGAAAAGGGCCCCGCGGTCGCCCGCGAGGCCCTTCTCTCAGGTCTGACGGTTCAGTCTAGCGACGGCCGCCCGGGCTCGCCGCCTGCTGCTGGCCGGTCGGCATCTCGGCCTGGCGCCGGCGCTGGAACAGCATCTGCTGCACCGCCGCCAGCTCGGCCTTCTCGATCGCGCCCGAGGAGTCGCGGTCGACCTGGCCGAAGAAGCCCGCCAGCTGCTTGCCGAACTGACCCTTCAGCTCAGCCTTCTGCAGCTTGCCGTCGAGGTTGTCGTCCAGCATGCCCAGCATGCGCGTCTGGTTCATCAGCTCGTCGTAGTTGACCTGGTTCTTCGCCGTCTCGTCCGTCCAGCGGAAGCGGAGCGCGGTGTAGAACATCTCTTCGAACGACTGGTCGCCCCAGACGATCTCCTTCGTCGGGTCCGGGTTGGCCGGGTTCCGCTTGGAGTTGTCGTACCAGTAGTGGGCGACGAGCTTCGAGCCCGCCGGCACCTTCACCGGCTCGGCGAAGGTGTACTCGCGCTGCCAGTTGAAGTCGTAGCGCGGCATCGACAGCAGCATCTTCTTCGAGCCGTCCGGATACTCGATCCACAGGTCCGAGGCGTAGCCGCGGTAGTGGGCGTGCGGGAAGGCCGAATAGAGCAGGGCTTCCTTCGGGAACTCGACGTAAGCCGTTTCCTTGTGGCGCGCCTCGCCGGCCGGGATGACGATCGTGTTGTCGACCACCACCGTGCTGCGCATCATCAGGTCGGGAAGCTCGTTCTCCTTGTAGAAGTAGAGCCCGATCTGGGACTTCTCGAGGTCCTCCTTGCCGTAGGGCGTGTAGTGGGCCTGGAAGGCCACGCCGCCGCCCGGGGGCAGGTAGGTGCCGACGTTGGTCGGCCAGAAGGTGGATTCAGCGCCCACCGCGTAGCCGCCGACGCCCGCGCCCCAGCGCGTCTCGTTGGCCTGCTCGCCCGCCTTCGGCATCTCCTTGATGTAGCCCGACAGGTAGTGGTGCACGCCCTGACGCGAGCCGATCTTGTAGGTCGAGGCCTTGATCCACCGGCCTTCGGTCAGCGGGTTGGCCACCGCCGGGCGTTGGTACTCGACGACGCCCGAGGCCGGGATCTTGTACGAGGGGATGTCGAGGATCAGGTCTGGCTTGCCCAGCGGCCAGTCCTGCAGCGCGGTGCGCTGCTTGGCCAGCGGGTCCGGGCCGTCGCCGCGCGGCGCGCCGGCTTCGATCCAGTGGACGAGCGTCTTGATCTCGGCCTTCGTCAGGCTCTTGTCGTCCTTGAACTGGCCGACGTGCGGATCGGCGTTCCAGGGCGGCATCCGGTCGGTGCGGATCACCTCGCGGATCATCGGCGAGAAGCCCTTCACCATCTCGTAGCTGGTCATCGAGAACGGCCCGATGGAGCCCGGCTGGTGGCAGCCGACGCACTTGGCCTCGAGGATCGGGGCCACGTCCTTGGCGTAGGAGATCTTGGCGTGCTGCGCCTTCTTCGCCCGCTCGGGGAAGTCGATGAGGCAGCCCGGCGATTGCTTGTTGGCCGCCAGCGCCGGCCGGCCGGCCAGGGTCGCGTCGATGGCGTCGGCGGTCCAGCTGTGAGTGGCCACGGCCTTCTGCACGCCGTAATCGCGGCGGTCGTCGAGCGGGCCGCGGAACACGACCTTCCAGGTCTTCGGGTCGATGACGAAGAACTCGCCGGTGCGGGTCACGCCCAGCTGCTCGCCGACCAGTTGGTTGGCGTCGAGCAGCACCGGGATCCCGAAGTTGTACTCGGCGGCTTCCTTGGCCACCGCCTCGCGGCTGTCCTGCAGGGCGGAGTTCAGCATCAGGAACTCGACGCCCTTGCCCTCGTACTTGGCCTTCAGCTCGCGGACGGCCGGAGCCAGGCTGCGCGAGATCGGGCAACCGTTGGCCTGGGTGATGATCACGATCGCCTTGGCGTCGGCCAGCCGGTGCAGCTCGTGACCCATCAGGGTCTCGTCCGGCAGCATGAAGTTGTCGATCGTCGCCGGCATGGACGCCGAGGCGGTTTCCACCGCCGCCACGTTCGCGGCGTTCGTCAGCGCGCTGGCGGCCTGATCGTCCGTCGCGCAGCCATAGAGCATGCCGGCGCTGGCCAGCAGGCCGAGCACGGAAACACGTGCCTTCGTCATCCCAAATCTCCTCCCAAGGCCGCGGCCTCTTTTTCGAGGCTTCGGTCCGGTCCCTGCAATCGCGGTGGTATCCTAACCCAGCAGAACCACGTTGCACGAATATTTCTGAACACCGTTCAGACTGGATTTATGATCAACGATCAGGAAGCGCCGCGCCGAGAGGCGGCTAACGCCGGGAGGACAGCCCGCCCTGCGTTGCGATCCAGGCATCTACGCGCGCCTCCAGGACGCTCATGGGCACAGGCCCGGCCAGCAGGACGGCGTCGTGGAAGCGGCGGATGTCGAACTGGTCGCCCAGGGTGGTCTTCGCCTTCTCGCGCAGCCGCACATAGGTGAGCTCGCCGATCTTGTAGGCCAGGGCCTGGCCCGGCCAGGAGACGTAGCGGGCGAGCTCCACGTCGATGTTCAGCGGCGAGAGCGCGCTGTTCTCCAGGAAGCAGCTCTTGGCCTGCTCGACGCTCCAGCCTTTCCAGTGCAGGCCGGTGTCGGCCACCAGCCGGCAGGCGCGCCACATCTCGTAGCTCAGCTGGCCGAAGCGCTCATAGGGCGTCCGGTAGATGCCCATCTCGCCGGCCACCTTTTCGGAGTAGAGGCCCCAGCCTTCGACGTAGGCGGAGTAGCCGCCCTCGCGACGGAAGGCCGGCACGCCGTCCAGCTCCTGGGCCAGCGCGATCTGCAGGTGGTGCCCCGGGACCGCCTCGTGCGCCGTGAGCGCCGGCAGCTCGTAGAGCGCCCGTTGGTTCAGCGCGTAGGTGTTGACCATGTAGCCGCCGGCGACGCCCTGCTCCGGGCTGCCCTGGAAGTAGCGGCCGGTGGTGTAGCCCGCTTCGATCTCCTTCGGCACGGGGCGCACGCCATAGGTCAGGCGCGGCAAGGTCCCGAAGTAACCGGGCAACTGGTCGTCGATCCGCTTGGCGATCTCGGAGGCCTTCTCCAGCAGATCCTCGCGCGAGGTCGCGTAGAACTGCGGATCAGTGCGCAGCTTGTTGAGGAAGCCCGGGAAGTCTCCGGTCCAGCCGGCCTCCTTCATCACCACCTCCATCCGGGCGCGGATGCGGGCCACCTCGGACTTGCCCAGCTCGTGGATCTGGTCGGGCGACAGCTCGGTGGTGGTGTGGTCGCGGACCACGAACCGATAGTAGGCCTCGCCGTTCGGCAGGCTGCGGGCGCCCACCCCCTTCCGCGAAGCCGGCAGGTAGTCCTTCTCGAGATAGCCGATGAATTCTGCGCGCAGCGGGCGCATGGCGTCGGCCGCGGCCTGGGCGCGGGCGCGCAGCTGCGCCTGCTCGGCCGCCGGGATGGTGTCGGGCAGCTTGGCCAGCGGCTTCAGCAGCGGGTCGTCGGCGGAGGGCGTCGCCTGGCGTTCCTTCAGCAGCTTGATCACCGCCTCGGTCGTCGTGCGGGGCTGGGTGAAGCCGGTCTTCACGCCTCGGCGGACGTTCGCGACATTGTTCCGCCAGTGCTTCGGCGCCGCTTCCAGCCGGCCGATCCAGGCCAGCGCATCGTCGCGCGTGCGGACCGGCGTGATGGAGCCGAAGTAGTCCAGGGTGTCGAAGAAGCCCCCGTCGCTGGAGATCGGCATGCGGGCGTCGTCGAAGCCGATGCGGGCGAGGCTCGCGTCCACGGTCCAGCGCAGCAGGTCGCGGTTCAGCCTGGCCTCGTCGGTGAGGCCTGCGTCCGGAATCGCAGCCAGCCGGGTGCGGAAGCCTTCGAGCGCCGCCTTGCGCCGGGCGTCGGCCTCCGGCGTCACCTCGGGCAGCCGGGCCAGCGCCGCGCGGTCGCCCAAGCGCCCGGCGGTGAACGGGTCTTCCTTGAGCCAGAACGCCTCGTAATCGGCCACCAGCTTCGCCACCGCGGCGTCGTCGGCGAGCGCCGGAGAGGCGATCAGGGCCGCAGCCACGCCAAGGGCCGGAATCAATCGACGCATCGGAAGTCCCCCGCAAAATCCTTGCGCCCAAGCTGGCGCATCGCGGCAAGGCTTGTCCAGCGCAGGCGCACTGGGCATGGTCCCGCTTCGACCGGGAGGGACTTCATGAGCTTCATCACGCGCCGCAAGCCGCTGGCCGCCTCGCAGGTGTCGGAAGGCGGGCACGCGCTCCGCCGCACGCTGAGCTGGCCGCATCTGGTCGCCCTCGGCGTCGGCGCCATCGTCGGCACCGGCATCCTGACGCTGACCGGCGTCGGCGCGGGCCTAGCGGGCCCCGGCGTGATCCTGTCGTTCGTGCTGGCCGGCGCGGTCTGCGCCTGCGCGGCGCTGGCCTATGCCGAGATGGCGACGATGATGCCCGCCGCGGGCAGCGCCTACACCTACTCCTACACCGTGCTGGGCGAGCTGCTGGCCTGGATCGTCGGCTGGAGCCTGATCCTCGAATACACGGTCGTTTGCAGCGCGGTGGCGGTGGGCTGGAGCGCCTACGCCGTGGGCTTCCTGCAGAACCAGATGGGGCTCGAGCTGCCCCAGGCGCTGATCGCCGGGCCGCACGCCGGCGGCCTCGTGAACCTGCCGGCCGTCTTCATCTCCCTGGCCGTCGCCGGCCTGCTGCTGGCCGGCACGCGCGAGAGCGCCAACGTCAACTTCGTGCTCGTCGTCCTGAAGCTGATCGCGCTGGCGGTGTTCATCGTCATCGCCGGCATGGCCTTCAATGGCCAGAACTTCGAGCCCTTCATGCCCAACGGCTTCCTGCCCACGACGAACGCCGACGGCACGCGCGTGGGCGTCGCGGCGGCGGCGGCCATCATCTTCTTCGCCTTCTACGGCTTCGACGCCATCTCGACCGCGGCCGAGGAAGCCAAGAACCCGGGCCGCGACCTGACCATCGGCATCGTCGGCTCGATGCTGGCCTGCACCGTGATCTACATGCTGGTGGCGGGCGCGGCGCTGGGCGCCATGCCGGCCGCCGAGCTCGCCAAGAGCGAGGAGCCCCTGGCGCTCGTTCTGCGCACCCTGGGCCAACCGCTGGCCGCCGGCATGATGGCGGTGGTCGCCTTCCTCGCGCTGCCGACCGTGATCATGGCCTTCATGTTCGGCCAGAGCCGCATCTTCTTCGCCATGTCGCGCGACGGCCTGCTGCCGGGCGGGCTGGCCAAGGTGTCGGGCCGCGGCGTGCCGGTGTTCGTCACCATCTTCACGGGCGTTGTCGCCGCCGCCATCGCCGGCGCCTTCCCGCTGGACGAGATCGCGGCGCTGGCCAACGCCGGCACGCTGGTGGCCTTCATCGCCACGGCGGCCTGCATGTTGATCCTGCGCCGGCGCGAGCCGGACGCGGCCCGGCCGTTCCGCACGCCGCTGGCGCCGGTGGTCGGCGTCCTCGCCATCGTCGGCTGCATCTGGCTGTTCACCAGCCTGCCGCTGTCGACGATGCGCAACTTCCTGATCTGGAATGCGCTGGGCGTGCTGGTCTACCTGGTCTACGCCCGGACCCGCAGCCGCCTGGCGGCGGCCTAGCCCTTACTCCGCGGGCTCGCCGGGCGGCTTCTCGGCGAGCTCGCGCAGGTACTTGCCGTACTCGCTCTTGGCCTGCTGGTCGGCGACGCGGATCAGTTCCTCGCGGCCGATCCAGCCCTGCTGGTAGGCGATCTCCTCCAGGCAGCCGATGCGCAGGCCCTGGCGCTGCTCGAAGGTGCGGATCAGCTCCCCGGCCTGGATCAGGCTGTCGTGCGTGCCCGCGTCCTCCCAGGCGAAGCCGCGGCCCAGGAGTTCGACCTGCAGCTTGCCCTCTTCCAGATAGACCTGATTGAGCGCAGTGATCTCCAGCTCGCCGCGGGCCGAGCGGGTCAGGGTCTTGGCGATCTCGCTGGCGCGGCCGTCGTAGAAGTAGAGGCCGGTGACCGCATAGTTCGACTTCGGCTTGGCGGGCTTTTCCTCGATCGAGATCGCGCGGTTGTCCGCCGTCAGCTCGACGACGCCATAGCGTTCGGGATCGTGGACCGGATAGCCGAAGACCGTGGCGCCCTCGGTCCGCTGGCCGGCGCGGGCCAGCATCTGGCTGAAGCCCTGGCCGAAGAAGATGTTGTCGCCCAGGATCATCACGCTGGGCTCGCCGCCGACGAACTCCTCGCCCAGAAGATAGGCCTCGGCCAGACCGCCCGGCGTCGGCTGGACCACATATTCGATCCGCACGCCGAACTGGGAGCCGTCGCCCAGCAGCCGCTTGAACGAGGCCTGGTCCTCAGGCGTCGTGATCATCAGGATCTCGCGCACGCCGGCCAGCAGAAGCACCGACAGCGGATAGTAGATCATCGGCTTGTCGTAGACCGGCAGCAGCTGCTTGGAGACCGCCAGGGTCAGCGGGTGCAGGCGCGTGCCCGCGCCGCCCGCCAGGATGATGCCGCGCCTCATGCGGGTTGAGCCTCTTGGGATTGCAGTTCGGCGACGATCTCGGCCACAGCCGAGCGCCAGGGGCGGATCTCGACGCCGAAGGTCGCCTCGGTGTGGCGGGTGTCGAGCACGCCGCGCAGGGGCCGCGTGGCTGGCGAGGGCCGGTCGGCGGTCTTCTGGCCTCCAACCTCGGGCGCACGCGCGCCCAGCGCCAGGTCGAACACCCCTTGCGCGAAGCCGCGCCAGCTGGTCTCGCCGGCGTTGGCGAAGTGGTGCAGGCCGAACGCGGCGTCGCCGCACGGCGCTTCAGTCCACCGGCGGGCCTGGGATAGCGTGAAGGCGGCGAGGTCGGCGGCGCTGGTCGGCCGGCCGAACTGGTCGTCCACCACCTTCAGCGGCTGCCCTTCCCCGGCGAGCCGCAGCATGGTCTTCACGAAGTTTTTGCCGTGGGCCGAGACCACCCACGAGGTGCGGATCACCACCGCGCGAGGGCAGGCGTCGAGCACCTTGCGCTCGCCCTCCAGCTTCGTCTCGCCATAGGCGTTCAGCGGGTTGGTGGCGTCGCCAGGCAGGTAGGCCGCGTCCTTGGTCCCGTCGAACACATAGTCCGTCGAGAAGTGCACCAGCGCCGCGCTCGCCGAGGCGCAGGCATGGGCGATCGCGCCGGGGCTTTCGGCGTTCACCCGCCGGGCCAGCACGCCCTCGGTCTCGGCGAGGTCCACGGCCGTATAGGCCGCCGCCAGGATCACGAGGTCCGGCCGGTGCTCGGCGACGCGTCTCGCACAGGCGTCGGGATCGGCCAGGTCCGCCTCGGCGCGCGACAGCGCCGTGACCTTCACGTCGTGGGCGTCGGCCTGCCTCAGGATCTCGCGGGCCAGCTGCCCGGTGGTCCCGAACATCAGGGCGCGGACGCTCACCCCTTCACCAGGCCCAGGCGTTCGGAGTGGAAACCGCGCTCGCGGATGCGCTCCACCCACCCGTAGTTCTCGACGTACCAGCGGACGGTCTCGGCCAGGCCTTGGTCCAGCGTCACCTTCGGCGTCCAGCCCAGCTCACGCTCGATCTTCGAGGCGTCGATCGCATAACGGAAGTCGTGCGCCGGGCGGTCGGTCACGAATTGGATCTTGTCGGCGTGCGCGGTGTTGGCCGGCGCCGCCTTGTCGAGCTCGGCGCAGATAAGCTTCACGACCTCGAGGTTGCGATGGTCGGCGTCGCCGCCGATCGCGTAGGTCTCGTGCAGCCGGCCCTTCTGCAGAACGGTCAGCAGGGCGTCGGCGTGGTCGTCCACGTGCAGCCAGTCGCGCACCTGGCGGCCGTCGCCGTAGACCGGGATCGACTTGCCCTCCAGCGCCCGGGTGATCACCGTCGGGATCAGCTTCTCGGGGAATTGGTAGGGGCCGTAGTTGTTCGAGCAGTTGGTGATGACCACCGGCAGGCCATAGGTCCGGCCCCAGGCGCGCACCAGGTGGTCGGCGGCGGCCTTCGACGCCGAATAGGGCGAGGTGGGATCGTAGGGCGTCTCTTCGGTGAACTCGCCGTCCTCGCCCAGGGCGCCGAACACCTCGTCGGTCGAGACGTGGTGGAAGCGGAAGGCGGACTTGCCGGCGTCGTCCAGCGTCGCCCAGTAGGCGCGGGCGACCTCCAGCAGCACCGCGGTGCCCATGACGTTCGTCTGCACGAAGTCGATGGGGCCCTCGACCGAGCGGTCCACGTGGCTCTCGGCGGCCAGGTGCATCACCGCGTCCGGCTTGTGCTGGGCGAAGATCGCCTCGAGGCGAGGGCGGTCGCAGATGTCGGCCTGTTCGAACGCGTAGCCCGGGTGGCTTTCCACCTCGGCGACGTTCTCCAGGTTGGCGGAATAGGTCAGGACGTCGAGGTTCACCACCTCGTGGCCTTCTCGGATCGCCCGGCGGATCACCGCCGACCCGATGAAGCCGGCTCCGCCCGTGATCAGGATCTTCATGCGGCCTTTCTAGCGTTCGCTGCGCGGCGCCCCCGCCGCTCGAGAACCAAGTTCACCCCTCGGAAGCCCGTACTTACAGTGAATTGCAGGGGGCTCAACCCCGCGAGGCCACGCCTGGAGCGGCGCGGTGTTCCGCCGCAGAGGCGCGAATCGCGGCCTTCTTCCGCAACATCGGTATGGATTGCGCCGCCCCGGAGCCTTAAGCCCGCGGCTCGGGAGCCTTGGGGGAGGACTGAGCTTGCAACGGACCGGAGCCACGGGGCGCGGCGGCGTTGACCTGACGACGGGACCGGTCGGCAAGACGCTGATCCTGTTCGCCCTTCCGGTGCTCGGCACCAATCTGCTGCAGTCGGTCAACGGCTCGGCCAACGCCATCTGGGTCAGCCACACCCTGGGCGAGTCCGCGCTGGCGGCGATCTCCAACGCCAACCAGATCTTCTTCCTGATGATCGGGGCCACCTTCGGCCTGACGATGGCCGCCAACATCCTGATCGGCCAGGCCATGGGCGCGAAGGACGAGCCCCGTGCACGCCGTGTCATGGGCGTCGCCACCAGCTTCTTCCTCGTCGCCGGCGCCGGGATGGGTCTGCTCGGCGCCTGGCTGACGCCTGGCATCCTGGAAGCCATGGGGACGCCGCCCGATGCGCGAGCCCAGGCCGCGGCCTATCTGCGCCTCGTCTTCGCCGCCCTGCCGTTCCTCGTGCTCCTGAACCTTTTGATGATGGCCCAGCGTGGCCTGGGCGACTCGCGGACCCCGTTCCTGTTCGCGATCCTCACGGTGATCCTCAACGTGGCGATGAACCCGGTCCTGATCCTCGGGCTCGGGCCATTCCCGCCGCTGGGCATTGCGGGTTCCGCGGCCGCTACGCTGGGGGCTGAGCTCGTCACCCTGATGGCCCTGGTGGTCCATCTCCATGCCCGCCGCAGCCTGCTCGTTTTCCGCCCGTCGGAGTGGCGGCTGCTGGCCCCGGACCTGGGCATCATCCGCACGCTCACCTTCAAGGGCCTGCCGATGGCCTTCCAGATGATGGTGGTGTCCCTGGCGGCCGCCACCATGCTGAGCCTGGTCAACGCCTATGGCTCGCACACCACCGCGGCCTATGGCGCCGTCACCCAGATCTGGACCTATGTGCAGATGCCGGCGATGGCCCTGGGCGCCGCGGTCTCTTCCATGGCCGCCCAGAACGTCGGCGCCCGCCGCATGGACCGGGTGGAGGAGGTGGCCCGCAAGGGCGTGCTGATCGCCGGCCTCGGCACGACGGTGTTGGTCACTCTGCTGTACCTGGCCGAGCCCTATGTTCTGCGGGCCTTCCTGCCGGGCGAGAGCCCGTCGTTCCCCATCGCGATCACGGCGAGCCGGATCGTGCTCTGGGGCTTCATCCCCTTCGGCATGGCCTTCATCTTCAACGGCGTGATCCGCGCCACGGGCGTGGTCTGGCCGCCGCTGCTGGCGATGGTCGTGGCGCTGTGGGTCGTTCGCATCCCCTTCGCCAACCTGCTGCAGCCCAGCCTGGGCGTCGAGGCCGTCTGGTGGAGCTTCCCGGTCGGCGCCGTGGTGATGGTGCTGCTGGCGGGGGCCTACTTCCAGTTCGGAAACTGGCGGACCGCGCGGATGCTGCCCGACGCCGTGCAGGGCGAGGCGGCCGACACGGGCCTCGCCACGCCTGTCGAGGAAGGTGAGGCGGCGCGCTAGGCGTTGCTCTCCATGAGCGCCGAATAGGTCAGGGTCCGGAGCTCGCGCCGCACCGCATACGTCGACGAGGGGATCAGCTGGGTCATGAACACCGCCGTCACCTCTTCCACCGGATCGACCCAGAACGCTGTCGAGGCCATGCCGCCCCAGTAGAACTCACCCATCGAGCAGGGGATCAGCGTCTTCGGCGGATCGAAGACGACCGCGAACCCCAGACCGAAGCCGATGCCGGCGTTGGTGCTTTCCGAGAACAGTGAGCGCGAGACCTGGGTCAGGTCGGCCCCGCCCGGCAGATGGTTGGACGCCATCAGCCTGATGGTCTTGGGAGCCAGGATGCGCGCGCCGTCCAACTCGCCGCCATTCAGCAGCAGGCGGGCGAACCGCATGTAGTCGGCGGCCGTCGAGACCAGGCCGCCGCCGCCGGAGACCAGTTTCGGCGCGCCCAGGAACGGGCTGGTGGTCGGGTCGTCCTGCAGCCGCTTGCCGCCGCCGGGCAGGGCCTCGTAGCAGGCGGCGAAGCGGCTCCGCTGTTCGTCTCGGACATGGAAGCCGGTGTCGTGCATCCGGAGCGGATCGAAGATCCGCTCCTTCAGCGCCTCGGCCAGCGGCTTGCCGGACAGCTTCTGAACCAGGTAGCCGACCACGTCCGTCGAGACGGAGTAATTCCAGGCCTCCCCCGGCGAGAACTCCAGCGGCAGGCGGGCCAGCGCCTGGATCATGCCGTCGAGGTCCAGCTCGCCGAAGATCGCGTCGAGGTTCTGCTTCCGGTAGGCGGCGTCGATGTTGGTGCGGTTCTGGAAGCCGTAGGTCAGGCCCGACGTGTGGCGCAGCAGGTCGACCACCTGCATCGGACGCGCCGGCGTCGTCGTCAGCCAGGGGCCGGCGCCGGCCTGGAAGACGCCGAGGCTCGCCCACTCGGGGATGTGCTTGGCCACCGGATCGTCGAGGGCCACGGCGCCCTCTTCGACGAGCTGCATCAGCGCCACGCTCGTGACCGGCTTGGTCATGGAATAGATGCGGAAGACGGTGTCCTCGGCCAGCGGCGCGCCGCGCTCCGGGTCCTGGTCGCCCAGCACGCTCTGGTGGACGGTCTCGCCTCGGCGCGCCAGCAGGAACTGGGCGCACGGCAAGCGGCCGTTGGCGATGTACTTCTCCTGCAGGAACCGGTCGATCCGGGCGAGACGGTCGGGGCTGAACCCGAGGGACTTGGCCTTGCTCATGAAGGCCTTTTGCCCTTGCCTTCCCCGCGGTCGCAAGGCCGACGATCGCCGCTCGGGAGGACCAGCCATGCAGACTGTCAGCTTCGAACGCGATGGCCGGATCGCGATCGTCACCATCGAGCGGCCCGAGCGGCGCAACGCCGTCGACGGCGCGACCGCCCGCCAGCTGTATGAGGCTTTCAAGGTGTTCGATGCCGACGACGGGCTGGACGTCGCCGTGCTCACCGGCCGCGGCGGCTACTTCTGCGCCGGCGCCGACCTGAAGGGCGTCGCGGCGGGCGAGGGCAATCCGGTCGAGAAGGACGGCGACCTCGGACCCATGGGCTGCACGCGGCTGAAGCTCGGCAAGCCGGTGATCGCCGCGATCGAGGGCTATGCGGTGGCCGGCGGCCTGGAAGTCGCCTGCTGGGCGGACCTGCGGGTCGCCGCCGAGGGCGCGGTGTTCGGCGTCTTTTGCCGCCGGTTCGGCGTGCCGCTGATCGACCTCGGCACCATTCGCCTGCCCCGCCTGATCGGCCATTCGCGCGCGATGGACCTGATCCTCACCGGCCGGCCTGTCGAGGCGCAGGAGGCGCTGGACATGGGCCTCGCCAACCGCATCGCGCCGAAAGGGGAGGCGCTGGTCGTCGCCCTCGACCTCGCCCGGCAGATCAGCGCCTTCCCGCAGGCTTGCCTGCGCGGCGACCGACTCTCGGCGATCGAGCAGTGGTCGCTCGATTGGGACGCCGCCGCCGCCAATGAGCTGGCCTACGGCATGGCCGTGCTGCGCTCGGGCCAGTCTCGGGAAGGCGCCAGCCGCTTCGCCGCCGGCGAGGGACGCGGCGGCAAGTTCTGAACCACGTTGCACAACGTCTTACGCTGTAGATAATAGCCCCGGGGATACCGATAATTCGAAATGCCGTCCCTGAGGACGGCCCCCGGGGAGAGACGCGTCATGGCGTGGGATTTCGAGACCGATCCCGAGTTCCAGAAGAAGCTCGACTGGATCGACGACTTCATGCGGGAGGAGGTGGAGCCCCTCTCGCACCTGGGCCTCGTCGCCTGGAGCACGAAGGGCCGCGAGCTGTTTATCAAGCCGTTGCAGGCGCGGGTGAAGGAACAAGGCCTCTGGGCCTGCCACCTCGGCCCGGAGCTCGGCGGCCAGGGCTTCGGTCAGCTCAAGCTCGCGCTGATGAACGAGAAGCTCGGCCGCAACAGCCTCGCGCCCACCATCTTCGGCTGCCAGGCGCCCGATACGGGCAATGCTGAGATCATCGCCCACTACGGGACCGAGGCGCAGAAGGAGCGCTGGCTGAAGCCACTCTTGGAGGGCGACATCCGCTCGGCGTTCTCGATGAGCGAGCCTACCGGCGGGTCCGATCCGCTCACCTTCCGGACCACGGCCGTGCTGGACGGCGAAGAGTGGGTGATCAATGGCGAGAAGTGGTTCTCCACCAACGCCAGCCGTTCGAAGCTGCTGGTCGTCTATGCGGTCACCGACCCCGACGCCAAGGACCCGTACCGCCGGACCTCGATCTTCCTGGTCCCCACCGACACGCCGGGCGTGGAGATCATCCGCAACGTGGCCGTGGGCGCCGGCGGCGAGATCGGCGGCGGCAACGAGGGCTACGTCCGCTACGACAACGTCCGGGTGCCCTACGACGCCCTGCTGGGCGAACGGGGCGCAGCCTTCGTGATCGCCCAGGTGCGACTGGGCGGCGGCCGGGTGCACCACGCCATGCGCACCGTCGGCGCCTGCCGCCATGCCTTGGACCTGATGTGCCGCCGCGCGGTCTCCCGGACGACGAGGGACGGCCGTCTGGCGGACCTCCAGATGGTGCAGGAGCAGATCGCCGAGAGCTGGATCGCGGTGGAGAGCTTCCGCCTGCTGGTCCTGCGCACCGCCTGGCTGATCGACAAGCACAAGGACTACAACAAAGTCCGCCGGGACATCGCCGCCATCAAGGTGGCCATGCCAAAGGTCTATCACGACGTCGCCACGAAAGCGGCGCACCTGCATGGCGCCCTGGGCGTCTCGAACGAGATGCCCTTCATGCACATGGTCACCTCCAGCCTCGTGATGGGCATCGCCGACGGGCCGACAGAGGTGCACAAGGTGACCTTGGCGAAGCAGATCCTGAAGGACTACGCGCCCGAGAACGACCTCTTCCCGAGCTACCACATCCCGCGCTTGCGGGCGGAAGCCGAGAGGCGGTTCGCCAAGGAGCTGGCCGAGATCCGGGCCCACTACGCCGGGCGCCGGGCGCCCGAGCCTGCCGAGTAGGAGTAGAGTGTTCGCATGACCGAGAAGACCTGGCCGGTGATGAGCATCGCCGAGGCGCACGCCAAGCTGACGGGCCCCGGTTCGCCCTTCGAGATCGAGGAGGCCGTGATCCGCGGTGTCCGCACCCGGACCTGGAAGAACGCGCCGCCGACGCTGCGCGACATCTTCCTGAACGGACAGCGGTTCAAGGATCGCGAATTCCTGGTCTACGAGGATGATCGCGCCACCTACGACGCCTTCGGCCGCGCCACGATCACCCTGGCCCACCGGCTGATCGCCGACGGGGTGAAGAAGGGCGACCGGGTCGCCGTCATCATGCGCAACCTGCCGGAATGGCCTGTGGCCTTCTGGGCCGGCCAGCTGGTCGGCGCCATCGTCACCCCGCTGAACGCTTGGTGGACCGGTGCGGAGCTGGAATACGGCCTGGCCGACTCCGGCGCGAAGGTCGCCATCGTCGACGACGAGCGGCTGGATCGGGTGGCGGACTCCCTCGCCAACCTGCCGTCGCTGGAGACGGTCTATGTGACCCGCCATCCCGGCCCCGGCGGCGATCTTCCGGCTCGCACCGAGCGGCTCGAAGCGGTGATCGGCGCCGTGAACGACTGGAGCAAGCTGCCCGAGCAGCCCTTGCCGGACGTGCCGCTCTCGCCCGACGACGACGCCACCATCCTCTACACCTCGGGCACCACGGGTAAGCCGAAGGGCGCGCTCGGCACCCACCGCAACATGACCTCCAACGTCGGCGCCGGCGGCATCTCCGCGGCCCGCAACTTCCTCCGCGCCGGCGAGCCGCTGCCCGAACTGGACGCCACCAAGCTGCCCCAGCGCGTGGCCTTGCTGGTGGTGCCGATGTTCCACGCCACGGGCCTGTCCTCGACCATGGGGCCGACCATGAACGGCGGCGGCAAGCTGGTGCTGATGCGCCGCTGGGACGCCGAGCCGGCCATGAAGCTGATCCAGGACGAGAAGGTCAGCGCCACCGGCGGCGTGCCGACCATCGCCTGGCAGCTGATCGAGCACCCCGCCCGGGAGAAGTACGACCTCTCTTCGCTGCTGAGCGTCGCCTACGGCGGAGCGCCGTCCGCGCCGGAGCTGGTGCGCAAGATCGCCGAGACCTTCCCAGGCTCCCAGCCCGGCAACGGCTGGGGCATGACCGAGACCACGGCGACGTTCACCTCACACCTGGGCAAGGACTACGAGGCCCGGCCGGACAGCGCGGGCCCCGCCGCCCCGGTCGGGGAAATGGAAATCCGCGATCCGGCGGATGGCAGGACGGTGCTGCCGACCGGTGCGGTCGGCGAGCTCTGGGTCAAGGGGCCGCAGGTGGTGAAGGGCTATTGGAACAAGCCCGAGGCCACGGCCGAGACCTTCGTCGACGGCTGGCTGCGCACCGGCGACCTCGCGCGCCTCGACGACGAGGGCTTCCTGTTCATCATCGACCGGGCCAAGGACATGCTGATCCGCGGCGGCGAGAACATCTACTGCGTCGAGGTCGAGAACGTCCTCTACGAGCACCCCGACGTCATGGACGCCGCGCTCATCGGCCTGCCGCACAAGACGTTGGGCGAGGAGCCCGCCGCGGTGGTTCACCTCCGCCCGGGCGGCATGGCGACCGAACAGGAGCTCCGCGATCTGGTCCGATCGAGGCTCGCGGGGTTCAAGGTCCCGGTGAGGGTCGCGTTCTGGCCCGAGACCCTGCCGCGCAACGCCAACGGCAAGATCATGAAGGGCGAGCTGAAAAGCGCCTTCGCCGCGGAGACCGAGGCGGCCTGACGCGCGGCGGTTCAGTTGCAGGACTGGCGCGGTCGTCCGAGGCCGCCTAGAGGTTCCGCATGACCTGCGGGATCACATCATGACCCGGCCGCTGATCGTCGGCCTGGGCGGCACCGTCCGGGCGGGCTCGTCGAGCGAGCGCGCGCTGGCGGCCAGCCTCCGGCGGTGCGAGGCCCTCGGCGCGGAGACCCGGCTGCTCGGCGGGGAGTTCATCTCGACGCTGCCGATCTTCGACCCCCGGCCCAGCGAAGTCACCGCCGCCCAGAAGGAGCTCGCCGAAGTGGTCTGCCGCGCGGACGGCGTGATTGTCGCCAGCCCCGGCTATCACGGCTCGATTTCGGGCGTGGTCAAGAACGCCCTCGACACTCTGGAACTCACGCGCTCGGACGCCGCGCCCTATCTTCAGGGCAAGCCCGTGGGCACGATCATCACCGCCGACGGCTGGCAGGCGGCCGGCACCACTTTGACCGCGCTGCGTGCGATCATACATGCGCTCAGGGGCTGGCCCACGCCGTTCGGCGCCGCCCTCAACGCCACCTCCGACCTGTTCGACCAGGCCGGCGAACCGAAGGATGCGAAGGATCTCTGGCAGCTGGCCACCGTGGCCGAGCAGGTCATGGACTTCGCGCAAATGAGGGCCCGCGCATGAAGCGCCCCTATCTCGTGACTTCTTCCGACAGTTCGGAGGCCGATGCCGTGAGCCAGGCCATCTCGCCCATCGAGGAGATCATCGAGGACGCCCGCAACGGCCGGCCCTACATCCTGGTCGACGCCGAAGACCGCGAGAACGAGGGCGACGTGATCATCCCGGCGCAGTTCGCGACGCCGGAGCAGATCAACTTCATGGCCAAGCACGCGCGCGGCCTGATCTGCCTCTCGATCACCGCCGACCGCGCCCGCCAACTGCGCCTGCCGCCGATGGCCACCGACAACCAGTCGGGCCACGGCACGGCCTTCACGGTCTCGATCGAGGCACGCGAGGGCGTCACCACCGGCATCTCGGCCCACGACCGGGCGCATACCATCGCGGTGGCCGTCGACCCGACCAAGGGCGCCGACGACATCGTCTCGCCGGGCCACGTCTTCCCGCTTGTCGCCAAGGACGGCGGCGTGCTGGTCCGCGCCGGCCACACCGAGGCCGCCGTCGACATCAGCCGCATGGCCGGCCTGGTTCCCGCCGGAGTGATCTGCGAGATCATGAAGGACGACGGGTCGATGGCGCGTCTTCCCGATCTCGTCGCCTTCGCCCAGCTGCACGGCCTGAAGATCGGCACCATCGCCGACCTGATCGCCTACCGCCGCCGCACCGAGCGGCAGGTGGAGCGGGTGCTGGAGACGCCGTTCGAGAGCGCCTACGGCGGCAAGTTCCGGATGGTCATCTACCGCAACATCCTGGACCAGACCGAGCACGTGGTGCTCACGAAGGGCCGCATCGATCCCGACAAACCCACCCTGGTGCGCATGCACCGGGTCGACCTCGCCACCGACATGCTGGGCGCCGTCGAGACGCGGCGCAGCTACGTGCCCGACGCGCTGAAGCAGATCGCCGAGCACAGCGGGGCGGGCGTGGCCGTGTTCATCCGCGACAGCAATCCGCACTGGCTGTCCGAGCGCTACGGCCAGCCGCAGGCCGACCACAGCCACAATGTGCTTCGCGACTACGGCATCGGCGCCCAGATCCTGCTCGACCTGGGCGTCCGGGACATGCTGCTGCTGACGTCGTCGAAAACCGTGCTCCCGGGCTCTGGCGGCTACGGCCTGAAGATCCTGGGCCGCGTCCCGCTCGACTAAGCGGGGATCGTCAGGCCGCGCTGCACGGCGGGCCGAGCCAGGCCGCGCTCCAGCCAGGCCGGCACGTTCTTCAGGCTGTCGAAGTCGACGAGGTCGCGCGCCTCGTAGAAGCCGATCAGGTTGCGAACCCAGCCCAGCATCGAGATGTCGGCGATGGTGAACGCGTCGCCCATGATCCAGGTGCGGCCCTCGAGCCGCGTCTCCAGCACGCCCAGCAGGCGCTTGGACTCGTCGACGTAGCGCTGCAGCGGCCGCTTGTCCTCATACTCGCGGCCCGCGAACTTGTGGAAGAAGCCCAGCTGGCCGAACATCGGCCCGAGGCCGCCCATCTGGAACATCACCCACTGGATGGTCTCCCATCGCGCCGCGGGGTCCGACGGGATAAGCTTGCCGGTCTTGTCGGCCAGGTAGAGCAGGATCGCGCCGGACTCGAAGAGCGCCAGCGGCTTTCCGCCGGGGCCGGCCGGATCGATGAGGGCGGGGATCTTGCCGTTCGGGTTCAGCGACAGGAATTCCGGCGTCTTTTGATCGTTCGTCCCGAAGTCGACCTTGTGGGGCTCGTACGGCAGGCCGAGTTCCTCAAGCGCGATCGAGACCTTCACCCCGTTCGGCGTCGGCAGCGAGTAGAGCTGGATGACGCCGGGGTCCTTGGCCGGCCAGCGACGGGTGATCGGAAAGGCGGACAGATCGGCCATGGGCGCTCCAGCGACGGACAAGCCGGTTAGATGAGATCGCAGGTCCGGCTCCACAATCGCTCGCCCCAAGTTGCAAATGACTCGCAACCGCATACAATCGGCGCGGTCCGAGAGGAGTGGCCATGGAAGCCGTCGACCAATCCGCTGCAGAAACCCGACACCTGATGGCGCCGGCCGAGCGCCTGCTGTTGGGCAGCCTGCGAGGATGGGCGGCGGGGCGGCTCGAGGGGCACGTCCCGCACCAGGCGGTGGCCAACGCGCTTGCCTGGCGGACGTCGGGCCAGGTCGCCGCCATCTTCCTTTCCTGGGTGCAGGCGATTGAGGCGGGCTGCCGCCGCCCGATCCAGGCGGACTGCCCGGAGTGCGGCGGCGCCTCGGTGGACCTGCAACGCCTGGTGATCGCCTGCGGCGTCGCGCCGGTGGATGCGGAGCTTAGCGCGCGGCTGCTGGAGCCGCTGGTCACCGATCCCGTGCAGATGATGCTGCTCAGCCAGCGTCTGAACCGCGCGTTCGCCGCCAGCGGCTGGCCGCTGCCCGCGCGCCTGCCCGCGGGCCACCAACCGGCAGCGCCGCCGCCGACCTTGCATTGAGGCCCGTTCCGGCGGGATGCTGAACCGAAACGTGGGAGGCCTGCCATGACCGCGCTGACGCTCCAGGACCTCGATCGGCTCTACAAACCGCCCGGCCAACTGGTGCTCGACAAGGTGCTGGACCGCGTCGACCGACACGGCGCGGCCTTCATCGCGTTCTCGCCCTTCTGCGTGGTGAGCTCGGCCGGGCCCGACGGCGCAATCGACGTTTCCCCGCGCGGCGGCGAGCCGGGCTTCGTGCACGTGAGCGACGACGGCCGCGAGGTCTTCCTGCCCGACCGCCGCGGCAACAACCGCCTGGACGTCATCCGCAACCTGCTCGCCGGACCGGGGCGGATCGGGATGATGTTCATGATCCCGGGTTTCGACGACGTCTATCGGGTGAACGGCAAGGTTACGGCCACCAACGATCCGGCGCTGCTCGAGACCTTTGTCGAGTTCGGCAAGACGCCGAACCTGGTGCTGCGGGTCGAGGTGACCGAGGCGTTCCTGCACTGCCCGAAGGCGATCATGCGCGCCAGGCTGTGGGAGGCCGAGGCCCAGGTCCCGCGCGATCGGCTGCCGACCGGCGCCGAGATGATCTACGACCAGCTGAAGCTGGGCGAACTGCCGATCACCAACGAGCAGATCATCGACAGCTACAAGACCCAGCTCTGAACGCCCCTTCTGAACCTGGGCTCGTCGCGGGCATTCCCGAGGGCATGGGCGAACTGCGCGTCGGCTGCTCGGGCTGGGTCTACAAGGACTGGACCGGCCCCTTCTATCCGGAGGGGACGAAGGACAGGGACCGGCTGGCCTACTACGTCACCCGGTTCGACACCGCCGAGATCAACGCCAGCTTCTACCGCCTGCCGTCCGAGGCCATGGTCGAGGGGTGGCGCGTGCGGACGCCGGACGACTTCCTGTTCGCCTGGAAAGTCAGCCGCTTCATCACCCACAACAAGAAGCTGAACGACTGCGCTGATCCCGTGGCGCTGGTCTGGGGGCGCATGGCGCCGCTCGGCGGAAAGCTGGGGCCGGCCCTCGTCCAGCTGCCGCCCATGCTGAAGCGCAACGACGACCGCCTGGCGGGCTTCCTGAAGCTGCTGCCGCCAGGACGGGTGACCGTCGAATTCCGCCATCCCTCCTGGTACGACCCGGCCGTCTTCCGCATCCTGTCCGACTTCGACGCCGCCCTCTGCATCTCGGACCACCACCATGCGCCGGCGCCGTGGGAGCTGACCGCGTCGTGGGCCTACGTCCGCGGCCATGGTCCGGGCGGGCGCTACTTCGGCCGGTATCCCGATGCCGAGCTGCAGGCCTGGGCCGACCGCATCGCCGCCTGGCGCGCCGAGGGCCTGGACGTCCACGCGTACTTCGACAACGACATCAAGAGCGCCGCTCCGCACGACGCCCTGACCTTGAAGGCCCTTACGGCCAAGCGCTGATCCGTCGCACCCGCGCCCAGGTGTAATCCCGAACGTCGTTCACATATCCGCCTGCGCGCTTTCGGCGCGTTGTCCTCCGTCGCCCGTTCCTCTAACGTTTTTAAAGGGATGGGTTGGTTAGAGTGCGAGATATGCCGACCGAAACCTTTCCTGTTTCCGTGTTCGACATGGTGTCCGGCGCCGCGCCGGAACTGAGCCATCGGCCCTATGCGCCGGAGGCTTCCGCCGGCTGCGCCTGCGCCGTCTGCCAAGGCTTCGCGGTGGTCGACGACGGGGGCTCATCAGGCCAGGGCTACCTGAACGCCGACGTGCGAGGGGCCTTCACGAGCGGCAAGCCCAGCTTCACGATCGATCGCGCGGCCAAGCAACTCACCGGGTTCGACCCGGACACCGGCCAGCCGTATGGCGGCTGGGGCACGGTGGGGCAGGCCTTCACCGTCACCTACGCCTTCCGCTCCACCCAGCCGGCGACCATGCCGAGCGACACAGAGGGCTTCTCGCGCTTCAACGCCGCCCAGATCACGCACGCCGAGTTGGCTCTTCAGGCCTGGTCCGATGTGGCCCGGATCACCTTCGTCCGCGTGGGCTCGGGGACGTTCGGCGAGGCGGCCTATTCGAACAACGCCGCCATCCTGTTCGGCAACTACTCGTCGGGCGAGGAGGGCGCGGCGGCGTTCGCGAACTACCCGGGCAACACCAGCGCCGGCTCGAACTCGGGCGACATCTGGATCAACAACAGCATCGGCTACAACGCCAGCCCGTCGTTCGAGAACCGCGGCCCCCACGTGGTGCTGCACGAGATCGGCCATGCGATCGGCCTGGCGCACCCGGGCGACTACAACGCCGACGCCACCTCGTCCTTCACCTACGGCGAAGACGCCGAGTATTACGAGGACAGCCGCCAGTACACGGTGATGAGCTACTTCAGCGAGTCCAACACCGGCGCCAGCTTCGGCGGCCGGTACGCGGCCGCGCCGATGCTGGACGACATCGCCGGCGCGCAGATCGAGTACGGCGCCAACATGACCACCCGCACCGGCGACACGGTGTATGGCTTCAACTCGACCGCCGACCGCGCGTGGTACGCCGCGACATCGGCGTCGAGCCGCCTGGTGTTCGCCGTCTGGGACGCCGGCGGCGCCGACACCCTCGACTTCTCGGGCTATGCGGCCGGCCAGCTCATCGACCTGCGCGAGGGCTTCTTCTCGAACGTCGGCGGGCTGACCGGCAACGTCGCCATCGCCAAGGGCGCGGTGATCGAGAACGCCAAGGGCGGCGCGTCGGGCGACACGATCAACGGCAACGCCGCCGCCAACGCCATGTTCGGCGGCGGCGGCGGCGACACCCTCACCGGGTTCGAGGGTCGCGACTACCTGCGCGGCGAGGATGGCGACGACAGCCTGGTCGGCGGGGCGGGCTTCGACGACCTGCACGGGAACCTCGGCAATGATGTCGTCGTCGGAGGCGACACCGAGGACTGGGTCGTCGGCGGTCAGGGCAACGACCGGCTCTACGGCGACGAGGGCCATGACGTCGTGCTGGGCAATCTCGGCGCCGACACGGTCGAAGGCGGCGTCGGCAACGACGTGGTCCGCGGCGGTCAGGGCAATGACAGCCTCCTGGGCGGCGACGGCTGGGACTACCTCGCCGGCGACCGCGGCGATGACACCATCACCGGCGGCGCCGGCATGGACACCTTCCACACCTTCTCGGGCGCGGGTCTCGATCGGGTGACGGACTTCAACTACGGGGAGGGCGACCGTGTGAACGTCCTCGCCGGCAGCAGCTACACCACCTACCAGTCGGGGGCGGACACCATCGTCGACATGGGCGCTGGCGACCGGATAGTGCTGGTGGGCGTCCAGCTCTCGAGCCTGCCGGCCGGATGGGTCTTCTCGTAAGCGCCGACAGAAGATCATTTTCAGCCGGAGCGATCCGGAATATATGACGAGACCTCACCGCCCGGCCGAAAGGCCGGGCGCCTTCGTTTCCGGAATACCGAAATGACTCAGATCCTGATGCCCAAGGCGACCGCCGTCTGGCTGGTGGACAACACGTCGCTGACCTTCGACCAGATCGCCGACTTCTGCGGCCTGCACCCGCTCGAGGTGAAGGGCATCGCCGACGGCGAAGTGGCGCGCGACATCCGCGGCGCCGACCCGATCGCCAACGGTCAGCTCAGCCGCGACGAGCTCGACAAGGCCGAGAAGAACGACAAGTACCGGATGGTGGCCCAGAAGAGCCGCCACGCCGAGCTGCTGAAGCCGGTGAAGAAGGCGCCGCGCTACACGCCGGTGTCGCGCCGTCAGGACCGTCCGGACGCTATCGCCTGGTTCCTGCGCAATCACCCGGAAGTGCCGGACAGCCAGGTCGCCCGCCTGCTGGGCACGACCAAGGCCACCATCGACCAGGTGCGCAACCGCCAGCACTGGAACAGCGCCAACATCAAGCCGGTCGACCCGGTGACGCTGGGCCTCGCCACACAGCTCGAGCTGGACGCCGTGGTCCGCAAGGCCGCCGACAAGCGCGCCAAGGACGCCGCGCGTCGCGGTGAGGTCGATCCCGACGGCCCGACCCTGCGTCCGGCGTCCGAGACGGGCGTGGTCGAGGACGACGAGGATCGCGGCGACATCGAGCACACCGCCGAGTCGGTGTTCGCCGACGACGTCGACGGCGACGAGGACTGATCACCTTGGGCCCTCCTCTTTAGGGGAGGGCGGATCGCGCGCGAGCGCGAGCGGGGTGGGGGCTCCTCGACCGGGCGCAGAGCCCCGTCGATCCTCCCCCACCCTGCTCGCTATGCGAGCTGTCCCTCCCCTGAAGAGGGGGACGAGGCGCTGCTCTAGTGGACCTGTCCCCGAAGGGACTCGATCTGTTCCTTCAGCCTGAGCTTCTGTCGCTTGAGTTCCTGGAGCCTAAGCTCGTCGGCGTATGGCCTGCGCATTTCGTCCTGAATGGCCTGTTCGAGAGACTGGTGGCGCGATCCGAGTTCACGGATCCGGGCATCTAACGCCATGGCTGGGAAGCCTCCTCGCTGGTGGACGGCAGGGAAGTGAACACCTGCTTCCCGGCGCTGTCAGATCACATATGTTTGCAACGGGCGGCATGAAGCTGCGCCACGGCCTTGGGCGTTGGGGACCTTCCGCATGCCGACAAGCGAACGCCTGATCGTGGGCATCTCCGGCGCCTCCGGCGTCGCCTATGGCCTGCGGGTGCTGGATGCTTGCCGCGAGCTCGGCGTCGAGAGCCATCTGGTGGTCAGCCGCTCGGCGGCCCTGACCCTCGCCGACGAAACCGGCCTCTCCGTCGTCGACGTCCAGGCCCGCGCCGATGTCGTCCACAAGGCGGCCGATGTCGGGGCCTCCATCGCTTCGGGCTCGTTCCAGACGCTGGGGATGATCGTGGCGCCCTGTTCAGTGCGCACCATGAGCGAGATCGCAACCGGCGTGACGTCGTCGCTGCTCACCCGCGCGGCCGACGTCACCCTGAAGGAGCGCCGCACGCTGGTCCTGATGGTGCGGGAGACGCCGCTGCACCTGGGCCATCTGCGCACCATGGTGCGCCTGGCGGAGATGGGCGCCGTGATCGCCCCGCCGATGCCCGCCTTCTACGCCAAGCCGGCCAGCCTGGCCGAGATGGTCGACCAGTCGGTCGGACGCGCCCTGGACCTCTTTGGCCTGTCATGGAAGCCCGTTAGGCGCTGGGGCGAGGACGTGGGGCCGATCGCCCGCCCCGACGCGGACGAGGCCTGAGCGCATGCAGATCTGGGACTGGTCCCTCGAGGCCTACGGCCGCCCAGGCGTCTCCGAGGCCTCGCTCGCCTTGCAGGACGCGCACGGCCAGAACACGCCGCTCCTCCTGTGGGCCGTCTGGGCCGAGGCGTCCGATCCGACCTTGCTGAGCCGGGCCGCCGAGGTCGCCCGGTCCTGGGACGCCGTCGCCGTCACCCCGCTGCGGCAGGTTCGCCGGGCCTTGAAGCCCGCGCATTCCCCCGTGGCCGACGCCGCCCGGGAGGCGCTGCGCGAAGAGGTGAAGGCGGCCGAACTCCGCGCCGAGCGCGTGCTGCTCGAGACGCTGGCGGCGCTCGGCCCCGGGGACGGCGGCGCGCCTGCGTTGCAGGCTCTTGAAGCTGCGAGCCGGGCCTGGGGCCAAGCCGCCCCGCGCGACGCCCTGGCTGTACTCGCCGTTGCCCTGGGTTAGGATCGCGACGCGGCCATGATCGACTACTCCATTTTCTCGGAAGACGCCCTCTACGCCCGCTTGCACGAGCTGCAGCAGGACCACGCCGACTTCGATGCGGCGGTCCAGGCGCTTGCGGCCACGCCCATGCCCGATCTGCTGCTGATCGGCCGCCTCAAGCGCAAGAAGCTGGCGCTCAAGGACGAGATCGCCCGCGTCGAGAGCTACCTCACGCCCGACATCATCGCCTAGGACCCGGCGCGCCGGGCCCGCTTCCGCGCGAACATCGCGGCGTCGGCCTCGGCGAGCAGTTGCTCAGCAGCCGCTCCGGCGCCGAGCTGGCGCACGCCGTAGCTGATCTGCAGGGAGACGAGCGCTCCGCCGAACGACAGCGGCGCGTCTTCTATCGCCTGGGCCAGCGCCCGGGCCTTGGTCTCGGCCGTCGCGTGGTCGGCCTGGGCCAGGATCACGCCGAACTCGTCGCCGCCGAGCCGGCCGACCACGTCGCTTTCACGGATGTTGGCCTGCAGCCGCTCGGCCACGGCCCTAAGGGCGTCGTCCCCTGCGGCATGGCCGAGCCGATCGTTCAGTCGCTTGAAGCCGTCGAGGTCGAAGAACACCAGGCTGGCCGGCGCGCCGTAGCGCTCTGCGAACGTCCGCACCCGCGAAAGCTCCCGCAGGAAGGCGCGGCGGTTCAGCAGCGGGGTGAGCGCGTCGCGGTCGGCCAGCCCCTCCATCTCGGCCAGCCGAGCCTTCAGCTGGCCGACCTCGTCGCGCAGGCCGTCGATCTCGCCCAGCAAGGTCTCGACGGCGCCCCGGACCGACGGCGTCAGTTCGGCCTCGCTCAGGCCCAGGAGGGCGGCATTGCCGGCCTCGCCCGGACCTGCGTCGCGCCGCTCGGCCGCGTGAGGCGACGCCTGCGGCGACCGTTCGGAGCGCGCGCCGAAGATCTTCATGGGGGGATCATCCTGCACAGCCCGGATTCCTCAAGCAGAATCAACGCGCGGCCACGCAGTTGGTCGAAAGTCGTGCTGCTCGGTTGCCCGCGCAAAGCCGGCGCCTATACTCCGCGCCCTTCCGGGGGAAGCTGCAGGATCAGAGACCGACATGAGCGCAACCGCCGCGCCCGTCGCCATCATCATGGGCAGCCGTTCCGACTGGCCGGTGCTCAAGCACGCCGCCGAGATCCTCGACGGCCTGGGCGTCGCCTATGAGGCCAAGGTGGTCTCGGCCCACCGCACGCCCGACCGGATGTACGACTTCGCCAAGCAGGCCAAGGGCCGCGGCGTGAAGGTGATCATCGCCGGCGCCGGCGGCGCCGCCCACCTGCCGGGCATGACCGCCTCGCTCACCGACCTCCCGGTGCTGGGCGTGCCGATCGAGTCCAAGGCGCTGAAGGGCATGGATAGTCTGCTCTCCATCGTCCAGATGCCGGCCGGCATTCCGGTGGGCACGCTCGCCATCGGCGAGGCGGGCGCCAAGAACGCCGGCATCATGGCCGCCAAGATCCTGGCCCTGTCGGACGCGGCCGTGGCGGACCGGATCGCCGCCTTTGCCGCGCGGCAGACCGAAAGCGTCGCCGAAACCGTCGAGGACTGAGCACCCATGGCCGCCTTCCCGCTCCCGCCGGGCTCCGTCATCGGCATCCTGGGCGGGGGTCAGCTCGGTCGCATGCTGTCCCAGGCCGCCGCCCGGCTTGGGTTCGACGCCGCGATCCTGGAGCGCGAGCATGATGCGCCCGCCGGGCGGGTCTCTGCCCGGGTGATCGAGGGCGCCTACGACGATCCCGACGCGCTCGCCCGCCTGGCCGAAGTGGCGGACGTCGTCACCTACGAGTTCGAGAACGTCCCCGCCGCCTCGGTCGAGCGGCTGGTGAGCCTGGGCGCCGAGGTCGCGCCGGGCCCCCGCGCCCTGGCCGTCGCCCAGGACCGCTTCGAGGAGAAGACGTTCCTCAACGCGAACGGCGGCCCGACCGTCGCGTTCGCCCCCGCCGATACGCCGGAGGAAGCCGTCGAGGCCGTCGTCCGCATCGGCGCGCCGGCCCTGATGAAGACCCGCCGGGAGGGCTACGACGGCAAGGGCCAGCGCTGGGTCGAGCACGCCGCCGACGCCGCCCGCATTTTCGCCGAACTGGGCGGGCGTCCGGTGATCGTCGAAGCGCCCGCGGAGTTCGTGCGCGAGCTCTCGGTGATCGCCGCCCGCGGCCGCGACGGCTCGACCGCCGTCTATCCCCTGGCCGAGAACCACCACGAGCACGGGATCCTGCGCCGCAGCCTGGCGCCGGCCCACGCTTCGCCCGCGCTGACCGAGCAGGCGGAACGCATCGCGCGCCGGGTGCTGCAGGGGCTGGAATACGTCGGCGTCATCGGCATCGAGCTGTTCGAGCTGAAGGACGGCCGCCTGCTGGTCAACGAGATCGCACCCCGGGTGCACAACACCGGCCACTGGACCCAGGACGGCTGCGAGGTCGACCAGTTCGAGCAGCACATCCGCGCCGTCGCCGGCTGGCCCCTGGGCCCCACCGCCGCGACCGCCCGGGTCGAGATGCTGAACCTGCTGGGCGACGAGGTCGACGGCTGGCGGAAGTTCGCGTCCGAGGCCGAGACCCGCATCCACCTGTACGGCAAGCGCGAAGCCAAGCCCGGCCGCAAGATGGGCCACGTGAACAAGGTGAAGCCGCTACGCTGAATGTCAGGTTGACCTGACATGTTTCTGATGTAAGGTATTCCTGACATTGCTCAGGAGGCCGCCATGGCCATGACCGCCGCCTATCGGCGCTACGTGACCCGCACCGTGATTTTCATGGGCGCCTACGCCGCCCTGAACCTGGGCGCGATCTTCGACGTCCTGGACAGCGTCGAGCCCCCGGGCACGTGGCTGCTGGCGGCCGCCGTTGCTGGAAACATCGCGGCGCAGATTTGGGCGACCCTGGCCTTCATTCAGGACAGCGACGAGTTCGTGCGCGCCATCACCGCCAAGCGGTTCATCGTGGCCTCAGGCGTGGCCATGGCCCTGTTCAGCTTCTGGGGCTTCCTCGAGAGCTATGCGCAGGCCCCGCACGTTCCAGGCTGGATGATCTATCCGCTGTTCTGGCTGGCCTTCGGCCTCGTGACGCCCTTCATCCGCACGACCCGAGCATGAAGAACCGGCTCAAAGAACTGCGCGCCGCGCGCGGCTGGACCCAGGCCGACCTGGGCGAGCGGCTGGGCGTCTCGCGCCAGGCGATCATCGCGATCGAGAGCGACAAGCACGATCCGTCGCTGGAGCTCGCCTACAAGATCGCCGCGCTGTTCGGCGAGCCGGTCGAGGCGATCTTCGACAATCCCTACGCCTGAGGCGTTCGCCCGTACCGCATACGGCTCATCGCCGCCGCCGCCTGGGTCAGCCAGTCGCCCGGCTTGAAGCCGCCCGTGGCCTTCCACTTTTCATAGGCCATGACGTTCTCGATGCGCCGGTCGATGAAGTCGAGCGCCGCCTTGCGGCCAGAAGACAGCCGGATCGCGAAGGCGCCGGTCAGGATGCCGGCCAGGATCGCCCGCTTGGAATAGTGGTTCTCGTCGGTCGCCACATCGCCGGCCCAGCGCCACAGCACGTCGGCGCTCTCCCAGGCGAGCTTGCCGCCCAGATGCAGGTTCTGGGGCAGGGTGAGCCAGCCCAGCCAGCGGCGCAGCGCCGGCTCGTCCGTCGAGGCGGCGTCGAGCCGCGCCTCGCAGGCCCGGCGGATGCGCTCGCGGATCTTCAGGCTCGCGGGATCGACGTCGGCCAGCATCGCCAGCGCCCGCTGGTCGTGCCGGCGGGACAGCAGGGCGGCGAGGTCTGCCGGCCCATGCGGCAGCAGGAGCTCCGTCTCGCCAGGCGTCAGGCCCAGGGCCTTGCCGGCGTGCTTCACCATCAGGTGAGTCCAGCCGTGGGCGGGGCTCAGCTTCAGCGCCTCGTCCAGCAGCTGCTGTTCGGTGGTTTCGGCCCAGGCTTGTGCGTCGGTCATGGCCTCATCCTAACGTCTCGCGAAACCGTCGTCTCGGCGTGGACTCAGGCTGCCGCTTCTGCTATCTCGCCGCGCTCAAACCCGAAGGCCCTGCCTATCGGGCGCATGTTTTTTGTTTTGCTCGCCGCTCTTGACCGGGACGGGGCGGGCGGCCGAGCGATACAGGAGAGAGACCTCTGGTTCAGATTTTCGTCCGCGACAACAACGTCGACCAGGCCCTCAAGGCGCTGAAGAAGAAGATGCAGCGCGAGGGCTCGTTCCGCGAGATGAAGCGGCACGTGCATTACGAAAAGCCCTCCGAGAAGCGCGCCCGCCAGAAGGCGGAAGCCGTGCGTCGGGCTCGCAAGCTGGCCCGCAAGCGCGCCCAGCGCGAGGGTCTGATCGCCGCGCCGAAGAAGCCCAGCCGTTAAGGGCTCCTACGACCTGATCGGTCTTTGCAGAGGCCGCGCCGCCCGGGCGCGGCCTTTCGCATGTCTGGCCCTTCCATAGCGAAGCTTTCCGCGGCGCTCCGTCGCGTAATCCATGGCCTCGCTGGTGGAACAAGGGTCTCGCGCCTATCTTTAGGCCTGATGAGAACCTCGAAAGCGGTCCTGAACGGATGAACCTGCGCACTTTCGTCATCTGGGGCGTCGTCGTCGTCGCCCTGATCGGCCTCTACAGCATGATGACCGGCGGCGGCCGCGGCGCGGCGAGCGCCGGCGAGCTCAGCTATTCCCAGGCGCTGTCGAAGGTGAACAACGGCGAAGTGGCCAAGGCGGTGATCCGCGGGGCCGCCGTCGAGATCACCGACAAGTCCGGCAAGACCTTCACCACCATCACGCCTGCCGAGCAGGAAGACCTGGTGAAGCGCCTGGAAGCCCAGGGCGCCGACATCGCGGTGAAGCCCGCCGGCGGCTTCACCTTCATGACCTTGCTGCTGAACCTGCTGCCGATCCTGCTGCTGATCGGCGTCTGGATCTTCTTCATGCGCCAGATGCAGGGCGGGGCGCGGGGCGCCATGGGCTTCGGCAAGTCCAAGGCCCGGCTGCTGACCGAGAACAAGAACCGCGTCACCTTCGAGGACGTGGCCGGCGTCGACGAGGCCAAGGAAGAGCTGCAGGAGGTCGTCGACTTCCTGAAGGACCCGCAGAAGTTCCAGCGCCTGGGCGGCAAGATCCCGAAGGGCGCCCTGCTGATCGGCCCGCCCGGCACGGGTAAGACGCTGATCGCCCGCGCCGTCGCGGGCGAGGCCGGCGTGCCGTTCTTCACGATCTCGGGCTCGGACTTCGTCGAGATGTTCGTGGGCGTCGGCGCCAGCCGCGTGCGCGACATGTTCGAACAGGCGAAGAAGAACGCCCCCTGCATCATCTTCATCGACGAAATCGACGCCGTGGGCCGCCATCGTGGCGCGGGCCTGGGCGGCGGCAACGACGAGCGCGAGCAGACGCTGAACCAGCTGCTGGTCGAGATGGACGGCTTCGAGGCGAACGAGGGGATCATCCTGATCGCCGCGACCAACCGCCCCGACGTGCTGGACCCTGCGCTGCTGCGTCCCGGCCGCTTCGACCGCCAGGTCGTGGTGCCGAACCCGGACATCAACGGCCGCGAGCGCATCCTGCGCGTCCACATGAAGAACGTGCCGCTGGCCGCCGACGTCGAGGTCAAGGTGATCGCCCGCGGCACCCCCGGCTTCTCGGGCGCGGACCTGGCCAACCTGGTCAACGAAGCCGCTCTGATGGCCGCGCGGAAGAACCGCCGCATGGTCACCATGCGCGACTTCGAGGACGCCAAGGACAAGGTCATGATGGGCGCCGAGCGCCGGTCCATGGTCATGACCGAGGACGAGAAGAAGCTGACCGCCTACCACGAGGGCGGCCACGCCCTGGTGGCGTTGAACGTCCCGGCCACCGATCCGGTGCACAAGGCGACGATCATCCCGCGCGGCCGCGCCCTGGGCATGGTCATGCAGCTGCCCGAGCGGGACAAGTTCTCCATGTCCTACGAGCAGATGACCTCGCGCCTCGCCATCCTGTTCGGCGGCCGCGTGGCCGAGGAGATCATCTTCGGCAAGGAGAAGATCACGTCCGGCGCTTCGTCCGACATCAGCCAGGCGACCAAGCTCGCCCGGGCGATGGTCACCAAGTGGGGCTTCTCGGACCGCCTGGGCTCGGTGGAGTACGGCGAGAACCAGGAGGAAGTGTTCCTGGGCCACTCGGTGGCGCGCAACCAGAACGTCTCGGAAGAAACCGCCAAGATCATCGACGAGGAGGTGCGCCGCCTCGTCGAAGGTGGCGAGCAGGAGGCCCGGCGCATCCTGACCGAGAAGCTGGACGAGTTGCACACCCTGGCGAAGTCGCTGCTCGAGTACGAGACCCTGACCGGCGACGAGATCATCAACGCGCTCAAGGGCATCGCGCCCAAGCGCGACGACGCCGAGGCCAAGCGGCCCACCGGGCCCGCGGTGGCGGTGCCCATCTCGCCCCGGCCCAGCGCCGAGCCGGCGTAAAGATCAAGGCGGCCCTTCCGGGCCGCCTTTTTCGTTGGGCCCTAGCCCGCGAAGATCCAGTCGCCTGTCAGGCTGGTCTGGCTCACGCCCACGAGCACGACCTGCGCGCCGCCGCTGACGGTGACCACCGTGTCCGCCCCCACCTGGGCCACCGTGTAGGTGTTGCCGGCGTCGAGCCGCACGCGGTCGCCCTCAGCGCGGCTGAAGTCGGTCACCCGATCGATCCCGGCCTCCGCGAAGCTGTTGAAGATGTCGGCTCCTGCGCCGCCGGTGATCGTGTCGTCGCCGCGATCGCCGGACAGGAAGTCGGCGCCGTCGCCGCCGCGCAGCACGTCGTTGGCCTGGCCGCCACGCACCACGTCGTTGCCGGCGCCGCCCTCGGCGGTGTCGTTCCCGAGGTTGCCCAGCACCACGTCGCCGCCGTCGTCGCCGAACAGCTGGTCATTGCCCTGGCCGCCCACCACCCAGTCGCCGTCGTGGCCGCCGTGGACGGTGTCCTCGCCCAGGTTGCCGTGCAGGTCGTCGAAGGCGAAGCCGCCGTAGATCAGGTCGTTTCCATCCTCGCCGCGGATGAAGTCCGAGCCGTCGCCGCCGCCGCCGCTCGCCGTGAGCCGGTGGATCTCGCCGTCGAGCCCGACGATGTAGAGCCGCCCACGCCCGTCGACCGCGAACGAGGCGATCTGGTCGAGGTCGCCGCCAGTGACGGTGATCTGGCTGCGGATGTTGACGACGTTCTGCGCCTGGCCGCCGGACCAGGACGCCGTCCAGATGTTGCCGGAGACGAAGTCGCCGAACACATAGAGCCCGTTCAGCGCGCCGGGCCCCTCGTAGACATAGCCGCCGGTGACCGACTGGCCGCCTGCGGCGCTGCGGTCATAGTCGAAGATCGGCGCGGTGAGGCCCGTAGGCGGCGTGCCGGAGTTCACCAGCGTGCCCTCCATGAACTTCCAACCGAAGTTCAATCCGCCCTGGCCGGCGGGGATCACATTGATCTCCTCACGCCGGCCCTGGCCCACGTCGCCGATCCAGAGGTTGCCGGCGTTGTCGAAGCTGGCGCGCCACGGATTTCGCAGCCCGGAGGCCCAGATCTCGTCCGCGCCGGCCACGGCGCCGGCGAACGGATTGCCCACCGGGATGGCGTAGTTGCGGTTGGCGTCCGCCGGGAAGGCGTCGCCGTCGACGTCGATCCGCAGCATCTTGCCCAGCAGGCTGTCCAGGTTCTGGGCGTTGTTGTTCGGATCGCCCGCCCCGCCACCGTCGCCCATGGCGATGTAGAGGAAGCCGTCCGGCCCGAAATCCATCCAGCCGCCGTTGTGGTTCTCGAACGGCTGGTCGACCGTGAGGATCAGCCTGGACGAGGCCGGATCGGCGTGGCCGGCGTCCAGGCGGCGGTACTCGCGCACCTCGGTGTCGCCGGCGGCGTTGGTCAGGTTGACGTAGAACAGCCCGTTGGTGGCGTAGTCGGGATGGAAGGCCAGGCCCAGCAACCCCTGCTCGCCGCCGCTTGCCAGCGAGCTGTCCGGCAGGTCGAGGAAGGGATCGGCGTTCAACTGCCCGCTGTTCACGTCGAGGATGCGGATGCGGCCGGTGTGCTGCTCGACCACGAACAGCCGGTCGGGATCGCCCGGCGGCGAGGCGGCGAACAGCGGCCCGGAGAGGCCGGAAGCCACACGGACGGCCTCGATGGCGAGAGATCCGCCGCCTGAACCGGCGCCGCCGCCGACGTCCGTCGAGCCGAAGCCGTAGATCGTGTCGCCGCCGGCTCCCCCGAACACGCGGTCGGCGCCGCCCTGGCCGGAGATCACGTCAGACCCGGAGGTCCCGTTCAACGTGTCGTTCGCCGCGCTGCCGGAGATGTCGGCCATGGTGTCGTCCCTTCCACCGCTTAGACCTGCTATCAACGACGTCTGATGGCTTCCGATCCCGTCAAGATTGTGGTTCAGGCCCCTATTCGCGTCATGGGTGTGCTCAACATGACGCCGGACAGCTTCTCCGATGGTGGCAGCGTGAGCAGCGTGGAAGAGGGGCTCGCCAGGGCCTTGGCGTTGCTGCGCGGGGGCGCCGACATCCTGGACGTCGGCGGGGAGTCGACCAGGCCTGGGGCGGCCCCGGTGCCGGCCGACGAGGAGATCTCCCGCGTCGTTCCCCTGATCCGCGCCCTGCGCCACGAGACGGACGCGCCGATCTCGATCGATACATTAAAGGCCGAGACCGCCCGCGCGGCCATCGCAGCCGGCGCGACGATCTGGAACGATGTCTCAGGCCTGCGAGGTCCCGGCAGCCTGGAAGCCGCCGCCGAACTGGGCTGCGACGTGGTGCTGATGCACATGCAGGGCGAGCCCGGCACCATGCAGCAGGATCCGCGCTACGACGACGTGGTGGCCGAGGTGGCCGAGTTCCTTCAGGCGCGCGCCGAGGCGGCCATGGCCGCCGGCGTCTCCCGCGAGCGGATCTGGCTGGATCCCGGCATCGGTTTCGGCAAGCACATGACGCGGCACAACCTCCCCCTGCTCGCCGGCCTGAAGCGGATCGTCGACCTGGGCTTCCCGGTGCTGCTCGGCGTCAGCCGCAAGGGCTTCATCGGCGCGTTGGACGACGGCGCGCCCGCCGATGCGCGGCTCGGCGGCTCGATCGCGGCGGCTCTCGCGGGCGCCGCGGCCGGCGTGGCGGCGGTCCGCGTCCATGACGTGCGCGAGCATGTCCAGGCTCTTCGGGTCTGGCAGGCGATAGCCGCGGCGGGCTAAGGGAGCCCGATGACCCCTCAAGGCCGCGTGCTCATCATCGCGGGCTCGGACTCCGGCGGCGGCGCCGGCATCCAGGCCGATATCAAGACCGTCACCGCGCTCGGCGGCTATGCGGCCACGGCGATCACGGCGCTCACCGTCCAGAACACGCTCGGCGTCACGGGTGTCCACACAGCGCCCCTCGATATCGTCGAGGCCCAGGCCCGCGCCGTGCTCGACGACATCGGCGCCGACGCCGTCAAGACCGGCATGCTCGGCGACGCCGCCACCGTCGAACTCGTCGCACGACTGATCGCCGAGGCCGGGGTCCCGGCGGTGGTCGACCCCGTGATGGTCGCCAAGGGCGGCGCCTCTTTGCTGGCCGCCGACGCCGTCGCCGCCGTTCGGGCGCGCCTGGTCCCGCACGCCGCACTGCTGACCCCCAACGCGCCTGAAGCAGAAGCCCTGACCGGCCTGACGGTCGCCTCGACGGACGACCTTCGACGCGCCGGCGAGGCGCTGCTTGTCGCCGGCGCGCAGGCCGTGCTGATGAAGGGCGGCCACGTCGCGGGCGAGCGCGTGATCGACCTGCTGATGACGCCGGCCGGCGAAACGGCCTTCGAAACCGACCGCATCGAGACCCGCCACACCCACGGCACCGGCTGCACTCTGGCCTCGGCCTGCGCCGCGGGTCTCGCCCAGGGCCTGCCGCTCACCGAGGCCGTCGCCCGCGCCTGGGCCTATGTGCAGGAAGCCATGCTGCACGCGCCGGGCTTCGGGGCCGGCCACGGCCCGCTGGACCATGCCTGGCCGCTGCGGGGGCGCGCGTGAGGCACGCGGACGACCTGGAGGCGATCCTCCGCCGCTCCGAGCCCCTGATGCACGTCATGCGGACGATCCGGGCGCTCGACCTGCCGGACTGGCTGATCTTCTCGGGCGCCGTCTACCAGCGGGTGCTCAACCACCTCGGCGGGCGCGACCTGGACTACGGCATCAAGGACTACGACGTCGGCTATCACGACGCCTCCGACATCTCGTACGAGGCCGAGGACGTGGTCATCCAACGGGCGGCCGCCGCCTTCGAGCCGCCGCTCCGGGATCTGGTCGAGGTTCGCAATCAGGCCCGCGTCCACGTCTGGTTCGAGGGCAAGTTCGGCGAGCCCTACTCGCCGCTGCCGAATTCGGCCGAGGCCCTGGGCCGCTTCGTCAGCCCGATGTTCGCGGTCGGCGTGCGGCTGGAGGCGGACGACCGCCTGACGATCATGGCCCCGTTCGGTCTGGACGACCTTTTCGCGCGCGTGCTGCGGCCGAACCCCAACCGCCGTGGCGAGCGCAACTTCCCGCGCATCGCGGCCTCGGCCAAGGCGCGCTGGCCCGAGATCGCGGTGATCGACGCCTGAGGGCAGGCCTGCCGGAACTGGCTCTTGTCCGCCTCGTGCGCCTCGCCGCTACTGCCGCCATGCGCCAGTGGACCGTCGACGCCTTCGCCGCCCAGCCCTTCCGGGGCAATCCCGCCTGCATCGTCGAGCCCTTCGAGGCCTGGCCCGAAGACGCGTGGATGCAGGCGCTCGCGGCCGAAAACAACCAGGCCGAGACAGCCTTCCTGCGCCGCACGGCCGACCCGGCGCGCTTCGACCTGCGCTGGTTTACGCCCGCGCTGGAGGTGCCGCTGTGCGGCCACGCCACTCTGGCCGCGGCCCATGTGCTGTTCCGCGAACTGCAGCTCGCCGCTGAGCGGGTCGCCTTCGACACCCGGTCGGGGCCGCTGATCGTCGGCCGCCGCGGCGATGGCTACGAGATGGACTTCCCGAGCCAGCCACCGCGCCGGATCGATCCGCCCGAGGGCCTCGCCCGGGCGCTGGGCGTTCAGCCGCGCGAGGTTTGGGTCTCGACCTACCTCGTGGCCGTGGTCGACGATGAGGCCACCGTGCGCGCGCTGCGCCCCGACATTCCGGGGCTCGCCCCGATCGGCGTCGAGGCCAGCGGCGGCCCTGGAAACATCGGCGTCGCCGCCCTGGCGTCTCAAGCCAAGCCCTATCAGGTCGTCAGCCGCTTCTTCGGCCCCGGCTGCGGAATCCCGGAGGACCCGACGACGGGATCGCTCCACTGTATCCTCGCGCCCCTGTTCTCGGCGAAGCTGGAGCGGTCCAGCCTTGGCTATCACCAGGCGTTCCCCGGCCGCGGCGGCGATCTGGAGTGCGAAGTGACAGGCGATCGCGTGCTGATCCGCGGGCAGGCCGTCACCGTGCTCAGCTCCGAACTCCACGCCTGAAAAAAACGCCCCCGGATCGCTCCGGGGGCGTCTTCAGAAGCCGAGAGGGCGGCCTTAGCGCCAGCGGTTCTGGCTGTAGCGACGGCTGCCGGTCGCAGCCTCGATGCGGTCGACCACGTTCGACAGACGGCGGTATTCCCACTGGCTGGCGCGGCCGGTTTCCACGCGGTGAGCCAGCGGCTGGACCTGGCGCAGCTCGCGACGAAGCTCACGGGCTTGGCCCCAGGGGATGCGGCCTTCCTCGGCGGCGTTGTTGATCCGCCATTCGAGGCTGTCGACATAGCCGCTCGTCAGGTTGCCGCGGTAGTCGGCCCGCTGGTCATAGTCGCGCCGGTCATAGTCACGCCAAGGTTGCGCGGTGGCGCTGGTGGCGGCGAGGCCAGTGAAGGCCATCGCGGCGGCGGCGACTGCAGTGGTGATCTTCAGCTTGGTCATCTTTAAGTTCCTTTGCGTCGGCCGTCCCTCGGCGTTGGAAAACCTGAGTGGCGGCGAAAACTGTCATGCGAAGACTTTGTTCCGGTCTCCCGGGCCGACGTCGCACCGGCCCGGGCTTTCCGCTTGCCTTAGCGGCGGCTGTACTGGTGGTCGCGACGCTCGAAGCGCAGCTGGGCCTCCAGGCGGTCGAACCGGCGGTCGAGGTCGTTCCGCTCCCAGCTCGACAGGCCGTTCACCCGATAGCGGGCTTCCAGGCGGGCGATCTGGCGGAAGTCGTCGCGCAGACGGTTGGCCTCGCGGCGGTTCAGGTCACCGTGACGGATCCCCTGATCGATGCGCCGCTCGATGCGGTCCTGGCGCTGGTTGATGTTCTGCCAGCCGTCGTTGTGACGATAGCTCTGCGCGGCGGCGGGAGCGGCGACGGCGGCGACCGAGGCCAGGGCGGCGAGAGAGATCACGATCTTCTTCATTTCCGGTCCTCCAGAACCAGGTGACGCCGCGGGGAGGCGGCTTCGATGGCTGCAGGAAACCACGTGGCGCCTGACCCCAATCTGAGCCTCGCGGTTGTGTGCTGTTCAGCTAGCTGACCGGGCCGTCAGGAAGCGCGCGGCTCGTCGCGGGCCTGTGAATTGACGGCGAAGCCTGATGGGGAAAACGTCAGGTCAGGGACGGAAACGCAAAAAGCCCCAGAGGACCTCCGGAGGGCGGCGATGAACGAGCAGGAGGCCGCCCAGGCGGTCAATTTCGCGATCCTGACGGCGCACAGGCTGGGCGAGCCCCGGGTGCTCGAACTCTCCAGCCGCCAGCTTCGGGACCTCCGACAGGCGGCCAAGCCCGCCGATTTCAGCCGCGGGCCGCCCTGGACCTACCGGGGCCTGCGTCTGTCCGAGGTCGCCCGTGGGGGCGGTCGGGTGCTGGCCTGGGACCGGGCCCGCGAGATGGAGATGGTGCAGCTCATCCGCTGGCCCGCTTGATCGCCCGACTGCTTCCAGAATCGCATGACTGTTCTGCGCAAATGGGCAGATGCGGCGCCGCTTGCGCGCCCCCACATGGGCGGGACGAGAGACGGAGCCGCCGCATGAACATTCTTCCCACCGCCTTGTCCCTGCTCAGCGCCGGCTTCGCGGTCGTGATGGCGATCCCCATCGTCGGCCCGCACCTGCTGGGGGCGTTCTAGGCGGCCGAGCGGGTCCGGCCGGTCGGCTGGCTGGCGGCTGCGGCGTTCAGCGAGCTCGAGATCGCGTCGTAGAGCTTGGCGATCTCGATCGGCTTGGCCACGTGGGCGTCCATGCCCACGGCCAGGTACTCCTCGACCTGATGGGTGAGGGCGTTGGCGGTCAGGGCCACGATCGGGGTGCGTCGCCGCTGCTCGGCGGCCTCGCACTCACGGATGGTCTTGGCGGCCGTGATGCCGTCCATGACCGGCATCTGGATGTCCATCAGGATCAGGTCGTAGGCGCCCGTCCGCCAGGCCTCCACGGCCTCCTTGCCGTCGGGCACGATGTGCACGTCGATACCGAGCGAGCCCAGCACCGCGGCCAGAACCTGACGGTTCGTCGGATTGTCCTCGGCGGCCAGCAGGCGCAGGTCGCCGTCCTCCTGGACAGGTGCGCTTTCGGTCTCTTCGGCGTCGACCGGTTCGCCGCGCTTCAGCGGCAGCTCCACCGTGAACGTCGAGCCGTGGCCCTCGCGGCTTTCCACGTCGATCGAGCCGCCCATCATCTGGGTCAGCTCGCGGCAGATGGCGAGGCCCAGACCCGTGCCGCCGAACCGCCGGGTGGCGGAATTGTCGGCCTGGGTGAACTTCTCGAACAGGCTGGGCAGCTTCTCGGGCGGGATGCCGACGCCGGTGTCGCGCACCACGATGCGCAGCGCCCCGGCCTTGGTCACGTCGACGACGGCGCCGACTTCGCCCTGGCTGGTGAACTTCACGGCGTTCGACAGCAGGTTGCCGACGATCTGCCGTAGCCGGTCCGGATCGCCGCGCCACCAGCCGCGGGCGTCCTCGGCCACCTCGACCGAATAGGCCAGGCCCTTGCCCTCGGCGACGATGCGGAAGTTGTCGCGCGCCTGATCGAGTTCGGGCTCCAGCTCGAAGTCCTCGTCCATCAGGGCGAGTTTGCCGGCCTCGATCTTCGAGAGGTCGAGCACGTCGTTCAGCACGGCGAGCAGGAGGCCGCCCGAACGACGGATCACGTCCAGCCGTTCGCGCTGGACATCGCCCAGCTCGCCCATGGCCATGACCTCGGCCATCGCCAGCACCCCGTTGAGCGGCGTGCGGATCTCGTGGCTCATGTTGGCGAGGAACTGGGTCTTCAGGACATTGGCGGCGTTGGCCGCGTCGCGGGCGCCTTCCAGCTCCCGCATGGCGCGCTTCAGCTCGTCCTCCCGCTCGCCCAGCTTGGCCAGCAGATGGTTGAAGCTGTCGGTCAGGCTGTCGAACAGCTCGTCGCCCGCTTCCACCTTTACCGGAGCGAAGCTGCCGCCGGCAGCCACCTCGCGCATGGCTTTCGACAGGGCCTCGACCGGCTGGATCACCCGGTGCGCGAGGCTGCGCGACAGGAACAGGGCCAGGCCCACGCCGCCGAACAGCAGCACGGCGGTGAGCGCGACGAACTTGGGCAGCATCGGCTGCAGCTGAGGGCGCTCGACGGTCATGCTGAGCTGACCCAGCGCGCGCCCGTCGGTGACGATCGGCATCTCGAAGGTTTCGATATCGCGGCCGGGCGGCGTCGCGCGATCGTAGCGGGCGAGTTCCTTGCCGCTCGGATCGACGAGGCGCGCCGAAACGACAGCCGGGCTGGCCTTGACCGCGGTCAGGCTCGCCGGGCTGAAGGGCTGGTCGTCCATCACCGGGGCGGCCATCTGGGCGGCGATCCCGGCCAGGCCCTTGTGCACCTGATGCGATTGCGCGCGGGCCACGACCCACTGCTGCAGCATGAAGGTCAGGCACGCGGCCAGCAGGACCACCACCGTGGTGATCACGCCCACTCGCGCCACGCGGGCGTGGAACGTCGCCGACGGCCGGGACGGCCTGTCTTCGGGACGGTGTTCGAGGCGGGCCTGCGGCGCGGACATGACCTGTTGATACGGGCGATAATCCTAACGCTTCGCTTCCGACCTCGCCTGTTGGGCGAACGGCGCTCTCGACCTAAGCGAACTGTGTTCTTCGGATCACGCTACAACCGGCGACTGAGGAAAACGTGGTTAACAACCGATGAATCGTTTGCCTTAACCTTCACCATTCCTTTACCTTAACGGGTGTCGGCAAAACTGGAGGGTGTTCCTATGGAAAAGGTCTTCGTCGCGCAGCAGGTGGCGAACAAGCTGATCGCGACCGAGCACGCGGTTGACGGGGCTCTGGCCGAAGCGGCCGAGCTGATGAGCGCGATGATCTCCGCGCGGAAGGACGTGAACGCCTCGCTCGTGTTCGCCGACGACTGCCAGGTGAAGCTGATGGACGCCATCAAGGCGCTCAGCGAAGCGCGCACCGCCATGGTCGGCGTGCACCACGAGCTCTACGAAGCGAAGCTGCGCCTCGGCATCCGGACCAAGATGGGCTTCGAGGACAAGAAGATCGACGGCGTCGAGCAGCCCACGCTCCGTCAGGCCGTCTGATCTCGGACGGATCTCCAGCTTCTTAGTTGCAATACTTTAACTGGTGCGGGCGCCCTAATTCAGTTTAGGGCGCCCTCATCATGCCGACCTCACCCATCGTCCAATTGCTTGTGGTCCTGGCGGTCGTCGGCTGCGCGTTCGGCATGTGGAAGGGCGACCTGCCCGAACGCGTCGGGGCGCTGATCATCCTTCTGAACATGGCGCTCACCCTGTTCGTCGGCAGCCTGCTCGACGGCGTCACCGGCTATCTCTTCAACATGGTGCTGGACGGTCTCACGGCCGTCGCCTTCCTGCTGATGACCATGCAGTGGGGCCGCGTGTGGCTGGGCGCGGCCATGCTGATCTACGCCGCGCAGTTCGGCTTGCGGTCGTACTACCTCGTCACCGACCGGCCCCACGACAACCTGCACGCCCTGGTCAATAACGTGAACTTCTTCGCACTCGTGGTCTGCATCGTGGTCGGCACGCTGTTGGCCTGGCGCGGTCGTTCGGCCGCCGCCGCGAGGGGCTAGGCCGCCCGGGCCCGCGGCGCGTAGGTGGTCAGCGCCACCCCCGTAAGGATGAGCCCCAGCGCCGCGAAGGCCGGCCAGCCCGGCCGCTCTCCGAGGATCAGGACGCCCAGCGCCGTCGCCCAGAGCGGCGCGAGGTAGACCGCCATCGACATGAACACCGGCCCGCGCCGCCGGACGAGATAGACGAAGCCGACGCTTGCCAAGCCGGTGGGGAACACCCCGAGCGCCAGGATCGCCAGCAGCGCCGGGGCCGGCGGCATGGGCGGTATCGGCTCCAGCGCGAGGGCCGCGGCCAGACCGAACGCGCCCGCCGTCAGGCACATCATCAGGGCTCCCACCGAGGACGAGAGCAGCGGCGCCCGCTTGGTCACCACATTGGCCACCGCATACAGCAGGGCGCCGAAGAGGGCCGCGCCCAGGGCCTCGGCCTCGACCACCGCGCCGGCCTGCAGCCGCGGCGCGACCAGGGTGGCGAGCCCCGCGAACCCGACGAGCACGCCCAGCGCCTTGCGGGCGCTCAGCCGCTCGCCCGAGACGAAGAGGTGGGCGAGCACGGCGGTGAAGATCGGCGAGGCGCCGTTGCAGATGGCGTTGACCGCACTGGGCAGCCGCTGGGCCGAGAACGCGAAGAGGGCGAACGGCGCCGCCAGGCCCACGAAGCCGATGGCCGCATAGATCAGCCAGGCGCGGTCGCGCACCGGCGGCGGCCGCTCGCGCCGGCCGGCCACCACCAGGGCCAGCACCGGCGCCGCCACCATCAGCCGGGCGGCCGTGTTCCAGAACGGGCCGACGTGCTCGGTGGAGATGCGCAGGGCAGCGAACGCCGAACCCCAGCAGAGCACCAGGAAGGCGAGCACCAGCCAGTCGGTGGCCCGGGAGGCGGTCATGGCGCGCTTGGATCACGCGCCGCCCCTCTCGCCAAGGGGCCGCCCAAGGCCTGCGGTGCAGCGTCGCTCACACGGCCATCAGAAAAGTTTCTCTTGCACTGCAGCAAGAACGAAGGCTTCTGGACCGCGGGCCACGCCCTCCCAACGGGGCGCTGCCTATCTGCAAGGATAGGAGACATCGCAGGTGACTACGCCTCCCCCTACCGGGGCCAAGCCGGCCATGCGCCCGGCTCGTCCCGAGTTCTCTTCCGGCCCGTGCGCCAAGCGCCCCGGCTGGACTCCCGAAAATCTCAGCAACGCCGTCCTCGGCCGTTCGCACCGGTCCAAGATCGGCAAGGCGCGCCTGAAGGAAGCCATCGACCGCACCCGCGAGGTGCTCGAGGTTCCGGACGACTACCTGATCGGCATCGTCCCGGGCTCGGATACGGGCGCCGTCGAGATGGCGCTGTGGTCGATGCTGGGGCCCAAGCCCGTGCAGCTGCTGGCCTTCGAGAGCTTCGGCAAGGACTGGGTCACCGACGTGACCAAGCAGCTCAAGCTCGACGCCGAGGTTCTGGACGCGCCCTACGGCCAGCTGCCCGACCTTTCCAAGGTGCGCCCCGACGCCGACCTGGTCTTCACCTGGAACGGCACCACCTCGGGCGTCCGCGTGCCGAACGCCGACTTCATCGCGGCCGATCGTGACGGGATCACGATCTGCGACGCCACCTCGGCCGCCTTCGCCCAGACGCTCGACTGGCCCAAGCTCGATGTGGTGACCTTCTCCTGGCAGAAGGCCCTCGGCGGCGAGGGCGCGCATGGCGTGCTCATCCTGTCACCGCGCGCCGTGGCCCGCCTGGAGAGCTACACGCCGGCCTGGCCGATGCCGAAGCTGTTCCGCATGACCAAGGGCGGAAAGGTCACCCTCGACCTCTTCGAAGGCGCGACCATCAACACGCCTTCGATGCTGGCCGTCGAAGACGCCATCGACGCGCTGAAGTGGGCCGCCGGGATCGGCGGGCTCTCGGAAATGAAGCGGCGCGCCGACGCCAACCTCGCCGTGCTCGACGCCTGGGTCGCCAAGACCGACTGGGTGGACTTCCTCGCCGAGGACGCCGCCAACCGGTCGAACACCTCGGTGTGCCTGAAGGTCGTCGATCCCCGCGTCACCGGCCTCCCGGCCGACGCCCAGGCCGACTTCGCCAAGAAGCTGGCCTCGGTGCTCGAGAAGGAGGGCGTGGCCCTCGACGTCGGCGGCTACCGCGACGCCCCTCCGGGCTTGCGGATCTGGTGCGGCGCCACCGTCGACACCTCGGACCTCGACGCGCTGACGCCCTGGCTCGACTGGGCCTTCGCCGCCGTCGCCGCCGAACTCGCCGCGGCCTGAGCCGCAGCCTACCTGATCAAGACCTCCGGGCGCGTGCCGCCCGGAGGCGCATCATCGGACATATCCCATGCCTCGCGTTCTCATCGCTGACAGCCTCAGCCCCGCCGCCGTCGACATCTTCCGCCAGCGCGGCGTCGACGTGGACATCAAGACCGGCCTCTCCAAGGACGAGCTGATCGCCGTGATCGGCGACTACGACGGCCTCGTCGTCCGGTCGGACACCAAGCCGAACAAGGACGTGATCGCCGCCGCCAAGAAGCTGAAGGTCATCGGCCGCGCCGGCATCGGCGTCGACAACATCGACATCCCGGCCGCCACCGCCGCCGGCGTCGTGGTCATGAACACGCCGTTCGGCAACTCGATCACCACGGCCGAACACGCCATCGCGATGATGTTCGCCCTCGCCCGCCAGCTCCCCGCCGCCGACGTCTCCACCCAGGCCGGCAAGTGGGAGAAGAACCGGTTCATGGGCGTCGAGCTGTACGCCAAGACGCTCGGCCTCATCGGCGCCGGCAACATCGGCGGCATCGTCGCCGACCGCGCGCTCGGCCTGAAGATGAAGGTCGTGGCCTACGACCCGTTCCTGTCGCCCGAGCGCGCCGTCGAGATGGGCGTCGAGAAGGTCGAGCTGGAAGAGCTGCTGGCCCGGGCCGACATCATCACCCTGCACACCCCGCTTACCGACAAGACCCGCAACATCCTGTCGGCCGAGAACCTGGCCAAGACCAAGAAGGGCGTCCTGATCGTCAACTGCGCCCGCGGCGGCCTGGTGGACGAGGCGGCTCTGCGCGCCGGTCTCGAGAGCGGCCACATCGGCGGCGCCGGCTTCGACGTGTTCAGCGCCGAGCCGGCCAAGGAGAACGTGCTGTTCGGCGCGCCGAACCTGGTGGCCACGCCGCACCTGGGCGCCTCCACCAACGAGGCCCAGGAGAACGTCGCCCTCCAGGTGGCCGAGCAGATCAGCGACTACCTGCTGACCGGCGCCGTCACCAACGCGCTCAACAGCCCCTCGGTCACCGCTGAGGAAGCCCCGCGCCTGAAGCCCTATGTGGCCCTGGCCGAGAAGCTGGGCGCCTTTGCCGGCCAGATGGTCGACTTCGGCATCATCGCCGTCGACATCGCCTTCGAGGGCGAGGTCGCCAAGCTCAACACCAAACCGCTCAGCGCGGCGGCGCTGGCCGGCGTGCTGCGGCCAATGCTGGCCGAGATCAACATGGTCTCGGCGCCGGCGGTGGCGAAGGAGCGCGGCATCACCGTCTCCGAGAGCCGCCAGGAGGACTCGCCGATCTACGAGAGCCTGGTGCGCATCACGGTCACCACCGAGAAGGGCAAGCGCTCGTTCGCGGGCTCGGTGCTGGCCGGCGCCCCGCGCATCATCGAGGTGAAGGGCATGGACCTCGACGCGCCGTTCGCACCGCGGATGCTGTACGTGAACAACCTCGACAAGCCGGGCTTCATCGGCGCGCTCGGCGCCCTGCTGGGCGATGCGAAGATCAACATCGCCACCTTCAACCTCGGCCGCGTCGATGCGGGTGAGGACGCCATCGCCCTCGTGGGCGTCGACGAGGCGCCGGACGAGGCGCTGCTGGAGAAGATCCAGTCGCTGCCGCACGTGAAGGAAGCCCGGGCGCTGCGGTTCTAGCCGCCGCTGAGCGCCCCGAAGATCAGCAGTTCGTCGCCCGGCCGCATCGGTCGGGCGACGTCCCGCGTCTCGTCCTGGCCGACGAACAGCCGCATGTGTTTCCGCACGCGGTCCTGCTCGTCGATCACCCGGAACTTCAGCCCCGGATAGGCGCGGTCCAGGTCGTCCAGCACCGCGCCCACCGTCTCGCCGGCCGCCGTCACGCGGGTGACGCCGCCGGTGTAGGCGGTGAGCTGCGAGGGGACGAAGACCGAGATCATCGCGCCCATCTCAACGAACCGGCGCCGCGACCACGGAGTAGATCTCCGGCAGGTGGGCGCAGATCTGCCGCCAGCCCTCGCCCTCGTCGCCGCTCATCCAGACCTCGCCGCCGGTGGTGCCGAGATAGAGGCCCTGGGGCTCGGCCCGGTCGCCGCAGAACGCCTGCCGCTTCACCGTGAACCAGCCCTGCTCGGCCGGGAAGCCGCGGTCCTGCCGTTCCCACGAGGCGCCGCCGTCGCGCGTCCGGTACACGGCTGGCTTGCCGCCCGGGCTCACCCGCGGCCAGACGTCGGTGCCGTCCATCGGGAACACCCAGGCGGTCTGGTCGCAGCGCGCGTGCGGGACGATGGAGAAGCCGATGTCGCCGACCTCCTGCGGCATGGCGGTCCCGATCCGCTCCCAGCGCTCGCCGGGCCGGTCCAGCCGGTAGATGCCGCAATGGTTCTGCTGCCAGATGCGGTCGGGGTTGGTGGGCGCCAGCGCGATCTGGTGGCTGTCCTGACCGTACTCCGGATAGGGATCGGGCAGGAAGCTCGCCTCGACATTTTGGTTCAGCGGCCGCCAGGTCTCGCCCTGGTCGGTGGTCTCCAGCACGCCCGCCGAGCAGGTCGCCAGGTACATGTGGGCCTTGTCGCGCGGGTCGATGGCGACGCCGGCGACGATAGCTCCGTCAGGCGTGCCCCCGTCCGGCGGCAGCCAGTCGAGGATCTGCGGATGCTCGTTCAGCCCCTTCACGCCCTGCCAGGTGTCGCCGCCGTCGTCCGAGCGGAACAGAGCCGGCGGCGAGGTAGCCGCCCACCAGACGCCGGGCTCGTCGGCGTGGCCGGGTTCCAGCCAGAAGGTGTGGTTCACCGACCGGCCATGCGGCTCGCCCTTCGGGAAGGCGGGCGGGCTCTTGGCCTCGGTCCAGGTCTCGCCGCCGTCGGCCGAGCGCAGAATGGTCGGTCCCAGGTGCCCGGTCGAGGCCGCGACCAGCAGGGTCTTCGGGTCGCGCGGATCGGCCACGAAGTGGTTGACGATCTGGCCCAGGAACAGCGGCCCGGTGGTGCGCCAGGTGGCGCGACTCTCGTCGCTCGTCAGGATCCAGGCGCCCTTGCGGGTGCCGATCAGCAGGTGAACAGGCTCGGTCATTCTCGAAGTCCTCCCGACCGCAGGACGAACGATAACACCGCTTTCCGACACGCCCGCGCCGATTTGGCTGTCAGGGCCCGATGCGGCTTTCGCAACCTTGACTCCCCCCGGCGGGTTATGAGAACGAAACTGGAACGAAAGGAGTCCCAATCCCATGTCCGATTTTCGCGGCAAGCTGCTCGCTGCGCTGCAGGCGAAGATCGCCGCCCTGGAGAGCAGCGGTCGGCCGGACGTGGGCTGCCTGCCGTTCGGCGCGCCTGACATCGACGCCTGCCTGCCGGGCGGCGGCCTGTCCCTGGGACGCTGGCATGAGGTCACGGCCGAAGGGATGGAAGTGGAAACCGGGGCCGCGCCCGCGGCCTTTACCGCCCTCACTGCAGCGCCGCTCGCCCGGCGCGGCGAAGCGGTCTGGGTCATGCGGCGTGACGACTTGTGGGCGCCCGGCCTGGTCGGCCTGGGCTTTCCCGTCGACCGTCTGATTTGCGTCTGCGCGAAAGACGACGCCGACGCGCTTTCAGTGACCGAAGATGCTCTGGCGACCGTCGGCGTGAGCTGTGTCATCGCCGAGGTCGAGGACGTGGACCTGACGGCTGGCCGGCGGCTGCAGCTCGCCTGCGAACGCCGTGGAGCCACGGGCTTCATGCTGCGCCGCAGGCCCTATGGGGGCGCCGCCCGACGCGAGGCGACGGGGTCGGCGGCGGCCACCCGCTGGCGGATCGCATCCGCGCCCTCCCAGCCGGCCGAGAACCTCTACCTGGGCGATCCCCGCTTCCAGGTCGTGCTGGAGCGCTGCCGGGGCGGGCGGACGGGCGCTTGGATCCTGGAGGCCGAGAAGGCCTATTCATGGGAGGCAGGCGATGTCGCGCATCCTCTGCGCCTGGTCGCCCCTGTGGGCGATCGCGAACTGGCGCCGGCGACACCCCGAGTCCGGCACGCCGCCTGAGGCTCCGTTCGCCCTGATCGAGACGGTGGCTGCGGTTCGCCGGCTGCACGCGGTCAACGCGGCCGCGGCAGCGCAGGGATTGTCGGTGGGCCAGAAGGCGACCGACGCCAAGGCGCTGGTCCCCACGCTCCTCACCGCCGAGGCCGAGCCCGAGGCCGACGCCCATGCCCTGCGAGAGCTGGTCGACTGGTGCGTCCGCTTCTCGCCCGCCGTGGCGTCCGATGGCGCCGACGGCCTGTTCCTCGATATCACCGGCGTCTCGCACCTGTGGGGCGGCGAGCCCGAACTGATGGCCGACCTGCGGGCGCGTCTGAAGGCCAACGGCCTGCCGTTCCGCCTGACCATCGCCGACACGCCAGGCGCGGCCTGGGCCACCGCCCACTTCGGCAAGAACGGCACGATCGCGCCGCCGGGCGGTCAGGCGGCCCTGCTGGAGCCGCTGCCGCCGGCCGCGTTGCGGCTCGAGCCCGAGGCCGTCGCCCAGCTCCAGCGCCTGGGCTTCAAGCGCGTGGCCCAGCTGATGGAGATCCCGCGCGCCCCGCTTGGCCGACGGTTCGGGGCCCACACCCTGATGCGGCTCGACCAGGCCCTGGGGCGATGGGCCGAGGCTCTGGTTTTCCGCCGCCCCCCGACGCCGTGGGTCGCGCGCTTGGCCTTCTTCGAGCCGATCAGCGCGCCCGAGGACATGGCCCGCGTCACGGCGGATGTCTGTGCGCGCCTGTGCACCAAGCTCGAAACCCATGGCCAGGGCGCGCGGCGTTTCGAGGTCGGCTTCTGCCGCCTGGACGGCAAGGTGCTGCCCATCGAGGTCGGCCTGGCGGTTCCGGGGCGGGATGCGGCGCGCCTCGCCAAGCTCTTCGCGCCCAAGGTCGAGACCGTCGATCCGGGGTTCGGCGTGGATGCGGTCCTCGCATGGGCCCATGAGGTCGAGCCGGTCTCGGGCCGGCAGGGCAATGCGCTGGGCAGCCTGGCGCCGGCGCCCGAGGATGGCCTGATCCCGCTGGTCGACCGGCTGGCCAACCGCCTGGGCCATGACCGCGTCTGGCGCGCTGCCCCGGTCGAGAGCCACGTGCCCGAACAGGCGGTCCGCCGCGCGCCCGTGCTGGAGAAGGGCAAGCCCGAAGCCGCGCCCTGGGACCCGGAGGCCCCGCGGCCCTTGCGCCTCTTCCGCCGTCCCGAGCCGCTGGAGCAGGTGTTCGCCGTCACCCCCGACGAGCCGCCGAAGCAGTTCCGCTGGCGGGGGCGGATGCATCAGGTGCGCCGGGCCGAGGGACCGGAGCGTATCGGCGAGGAATGGTGGTCGCGGGATATCGGCGACGTCTCCATCGCCCATGTTCGGGACTACTACCGTGTCGAGGACCAGGAGGGCGGCCGCTTCTGGCTGTTCCGCGCCGGCCTCTACGGCGATCCCGAAACCCCGCCGAAATGGTGGCTGCACGGGCTGTTCGGATGACCCGCTATGCTGAGCTCCAGGCCGCCAGCAACTTCTCCTTCCTGCGCGGCGCCTCTCACCCGTGGGAGCTGGTCACCGGCGCCGACGCCCTGGGTCTGGAAGCCGTCGGCGTCTGCGATCGCAACAGCCTGGCCGGCGTGGTGCGCGCCTGGCGGCAGGTGAAGGACCTGCGCGAGAGCGGCTCGAAGATCCGTGCGCTGACGGGGTGCCGCCTGGACTTCGCCGACGGGACCCCCAGCCTGCTGGTCTATCCGTCGGACCGGGAAGCCTACGGCCGCCTCACCCGGCTGCTGACCGCCGGCCAGCGCCGCTCGGAGAAGGGCGCCTGCGAGCTACACTGGGAGGACTTCCTCGCCCACGCCGAGGGCCAGCTCGTCCTGGTGGTCCCGCCCGATCGCCTCGACCAGATGTTCGAAGGCGACCTGCGCCGGCTGCGCGGGGAGCTGCCCGATGTGTGGCTGGCCGCGGCCCGGCGCTATGGCGCGCGCGACCTGCATCGCCTGTCGCGGCTGGCGGCCTTGGGCGAGGCCGCCGCCATCCCGATCGTAGCCACCAACGACGTCCTCTACCACGGGCCGGAACGCCGCCCGCTGCAGGACGTGCTGACCTGCATCCGCGAGAACTGCACCATCCAGGAGGCGGGGCTTCGCCTTCAGGCCAACGCCGAGCGGCACCTGAAGCCGGCCGACGAGATGGCCCGGCTGTTCGCGAAGTTCCCGGGCGCCGTCGAGCGCAGCGTCGAGATCGCCGAGCGCATCGGCTTCGATCTCGGCGAGCTGCGCTACGAGTACCCCGACGAGCCCGTGCCGCCGGGCAAGACCGCCATCCAGCACCTGCGCGACCTCACCTGGAAAGGCGCCGAGTGGCGCTTCTCGAAGGGCATGGGCGAGGCCGAGCGCGCGACCATCGAGAAGGAATTGGCGCTGATCGAGAAGCTCGACTACGCTAACTACTTCCTGACCGTGCACGACATTGTCGCCTGGGCCCGCAGCCAGAACATCCTCTGCCAGGGCCGTGGGTCGGCGGCCAATTCCTGCGTCTGCTTCTGCCTGGGCGTCACCGCCGTCGATCCGACCAAGGACGATCAGGACCTGCTGTTCTCGCGGTTCATCTCCGAGAACCGCAACGAGCCGCCCGATATCGACGTCGACTTCGAACACTCCCGCCGCGAGGAGGTGATGCAGTACATCTACCGCCGCTACACCCGCGACCGTGCGGCGATCGTGGCGACGGTGATCCACTACCGGCCCCGCATGGCGATCCGCCAGGTCGGCAAGGCGCTGGGCCTGACCGAGGACGTCACGGCGGCGCTCGCCAGCACCGTCTGGGGCAGCTACGGCGACGGCGTTCCCGACGACCATATCCGCCAGTGCGGCATAGATCCGGATGCCCCCGAGATCCGGCAGGCGACCACGCTGGCGCAGGAGCTGCTGGCCTTCCCGCGCCACCTGTCGCAACACGTCGGCGGTTATGTGCTGACCAAGCGCCGCCTGGACGAGACCGTGCCGATCGGCAACGCCGCCATGCAGGACCGCACCTTCATCGAGTGGGACAAGGACGACATCGACGCCATCGGCCTGATGAAGGTCGACGTCCTGGCGCTCGGCATGCTGACCGCCCTGCGCAAGAGCCTCGATTTGCTGGGCTATGCCGACATCGCCGACATCGAGCAGGAAGACCCCGCGGTCTACGAGATGCTCACCCGGGCGGACTCGGTCGGCGTCTTCCAGGTCGAGAGCCGCGCGCAGATGTCGATGCTGCCGCGGATGGAGCCGAAGAAATTCTACGACCTCGTCATCGAGGTGGCGATCGTCCGGCCAGGCCCCATTCAGGGCGACATGGTGCATCCGTATCTGCGCCGCCGCGCGGGCCTGGAGCCGAGCGATCTGCCCAGCCCATCGCCGGAGCATGGGCCCAAGGACGAGCTGCACAAGATCCTTGGCAAGACCAAGGGCGTCCCGCTCTTCCAGGAGCAGGCGATGAACGTGGCGATCACGGCGGCCAAGTTCTCCGAAACCGAGGCCGACCGGCTTCGCAAGTCCATGGCCACGTTCCGCAACGTGGGCACCATCGGCGAGCATGGCGTGAAGTTCGTCGAGGGCATGATCCGGCGCGGCTACGACCCCGACTTCGCCCACCGGTGCTTCAAGCAGATCGAGGGCTTCGGCTCGTACGGCTTCCCGGAGAGCCACGCGATCAGCTTCGCCCTGCTGGTCTACGCTTCGGCCTGGGTGAAATGTCACCACCCCGACGTCTTCCTGGTCTCACTGCTGAACAGCCAGCCGATGGGCTTCTACCAGCCGGCGCAGCTGGTCCGGGACGCCCGCGAACACGGCGTGGAGGTGCGGCCGCCCGACGTGATGGCCAGCGATTGGGATTGCACGCTGGAGCCCGACGACGATTACCAGAAGATCCGGCCGGTCCGCCTGGGCCTGCGGCAGGTCAAGGGCCTGAAGGAGGCCGAGGTCATCGCCCTGGTCGAGGCGCGCGCGGCCGGCGCCGCCAGCATCCAGGCCTTCGCCCGCTGGCCCGGCGTCACCCGCCGAGCCCTGGAGCTGCTCTCCGAAGCCGACGCCTTCGCCGGCCTCGGGCTGTCGCGGCGCGAGGCGCTATGGACGGTGAAGGGCCTGACCGACGACTTCGCGAGCTCCGCGCCGGCCCCTCTGCTGCGCCGGCAGAAGCTGAAGGAGGACCAGGTCGAGCTGCCCTTCATGAGCCAGCCACAGCATGTGGCCGAGGACTACCGGACCACCAGCCTGTCCTTGAAGGCCCACCCGATGAGCTTCTTCCGCGAGGACCTCGCCCGGATGGGCGCCGTGCGTTGCGAGACGCTGAAGGACGCGCGCGACCGCCGGAAGCTCGCCGTGGGCGGACTGGTCCTGGTGCGGCAGCGGCCCGGCACCGCCAAGGGCGTCGTCTTCCTGACCCTGGAAGACGAGACCGGCATCGCCAACATCGTGGTCTGGAGCAAGGCCTTCGAAGCCAACCGCCGCACCGTGATGGGCTCGTCTTTCCTGGTCGTGGAAGGCCAGGTTCAGAGCGAAAGCGGCGTGGTCCACGTGGTGGCCGAGCGCTTCATCGACCTGTCCCATCGCCTGTCCGAACTGCGCGACGACGACGCGCCGATCACCGCGCGGTCCAAGGTCACCGGCCGCCTGATCCGCAGCCGCGACTTCCACTGAGCCCGGGCCCTAAGCCCCCGTCGACGGGGCGTCGCCATAGGCGTCCACCGCTTCCAGGGTCGCGCTGATCAGCTCTCGTTCGCTTTCCGACAGTTCGGGCCGCCAGACGTCGAAGATCATCACCACGCGGAGGTGCTCGGGATTTCGGTTCCAGGCCTCGTGCTCGATGCTGTCGTCGAAGATGCAGGCCTGGCCCACCGTCCACGGCCGCGTCTCGGAGCCCACGCGCATGGCGCAGTCGGACGGCACGATCAGCGGCAGATGGCAGATGTAGCGGCTGTTCATGAAGCCGTGGTGGGGCGGGATGTGCGCGCCGGGCCGCAGGAGGGAGAACAGCACCGACGGCGTCCGGCCCGGGATCCGGCACAGCGGAACGTCGGCCAGGGCCGCCATCGTCTTCGGGCAGCGGGCGGCGTTCTCCTCGACGACCGCGCCGTCCTTCCAGAGGTAGAAGGCGCTCCAGGCCGGATTGCCCAGCAGGCCCAGGTTGTCGAACACGGGCCGCCCTTCGACCGCCTCGACGTAGGGCCGAAACGCGGTCTCCTCCTCCAGCACCTTCAGCAGCTCGTCGCGGATGTCGTCGGTGGCGGCCTCCACCTTGTCCATCCAGGGGAAGTCGGCTCGCTCGGCCCACTCGATGTTCGGCAGCTCCGGGTAATAGAAGTACTTCGGCTGCTGCAGGTAGAGCTCGGTCTTGCCCAGCAGCAGGTCCAGAGCCTTGCGGGCGCGGCGGGCTTCGGGCCGGTCGATGCCGTGGCGGGTGAGCGCGCCCCGCAGGTGACCTTCGTAGATCTCGCCGTATTGGCTGCGCAGCGTGCGTGCGCGCGCGACCTCGGCCTGCAGGCCAGGCTCCACCTGACCACGGTCAGCCAGCTTCACCACGGCGTCATAGAACGCCGAGGCGCTCTTGGCTTGGCCCGAGGCCGCATAGCTGTCGGCCGCCATGAGCAGGGCGCGGGCGTTGCGTGGCTCCAGCTTCAGCGCGGCATCAAGGGCGCTGCGTTCGGCCGGCCGGTCGCCCAGCGCCTGATGGGCCATGGCCACGCCGATCCAGACGGCGGCGTTCGGCTGGCCGTCCGCGGTGATCTTCGAGAACAGCGCCAGCGCCTGGGCTGCCCGACCTTCGCGGAGCGCAAGCGCACCGTCGCGCCAGGCGGCCTGGAGCACAGCAGGGTCGACGGACGTCGAGGTCATGCCGATCTCAGGCCCGATCCAAGAACCAGGGTCAAGTCGCCGCTCAGGTCGGGGGCGCGCCGCCGCCGCCGAAGTCGAAGCCCTGGTCGGGGCGGCGCTGGCGGCCGAAGGTGTAGGTGAAGCCGACGAAGACGCCGCGCTGGCTGAACTCGCGCTTGGTCTTCCCCCGCAGCGTCGGCGTATCCAGGGTCTGGGTCTCCTTGAATGTGTCCAGCACGTCCTGGGCGGTGATCGTCCACGACAGCTGGTCGTTGACCTTCCGCCGATAGCCGATGTTGAGCATCGAGAAGCCGCTGACATGGCCCTGGGCCGTCAGCCGCTTGCCGTTCATGAAGCCGTTGAACTGCACGAAATCCTTGGGCGTCACCTGCCAGTTCAGGTTGCCCCGGCCGCTCAGCGTGTAGCCGTCGCGCTTTTCGGTGAAGCCCAGCTGCGAGGCGTTGATCTCGTTCCAATAGACGTTGCCGCTGAGGTTGTAGGTCAGCTTGGGCGTCAGTCGCCCATTGGCCACCAGCTCCAGCCCGCCCGACCGGCTCTCGTCCAGGTTCTCACGCGTGGTGACGAAGATCCCGCCGCCGACATCGCGCACCACGTCGCTGATGCCCTTCGAGCTCTCGCGGTAATAGAGGGTCGCCAGCAGGGTCTGGCCCGCCTTGCGGTATTGGTATCCCAGCTCGAACGAGTCGGTTTCCTGCGGCTCCAGGAAGGGGTTTCCGCGCCGATAGTTGAAGGGGTCGATCTCGATCAGGAACGGGTTCAGGTCGTCGGCCGTCGGGCGTTGGATGCGCATGCTGTAGCTGGCGGTCAGCTGCTGTCCGTCCGCCAAGGCGTACGACAGGTGCAGGCTGGGATAGACCCGGCTGTAGTCGTTGCGCGCGCTGTTCGGGCCGCCCACCACCAGGTCGAGGTCCAGCTGGGTGTCCTCGAACCGCAGGCCGCCCAGCACGGTGACGTCGCCGATCGGCTGTTGATAGGTGACATAGGCGGCGTTGACCGCCTGCTCGTATTGGAACTCGTAGGTCAGCGCCGGGGCTACGGGCGGGTTCGGGTCGCCCGCGAGGCCGCGGCGGCCGAGGTTCTCATAGACGTTGTCGTCGTACTGCAGGGCGTAGCCGGCCTTCAGCTTCCCCTCGGCTGGCATTGGCCGCGTATAGTCGATCTTCACCTCGGTCTGGCGCGTGCGGTTGTCGTAGTCGCCCAGTTCGATCGTGTCCGGCAGAGGCGGCAGGGTGAAGAGGGTCAACGCCTCGCGGCTGCGCTCCACCCGGCCGAACTCCTGGCTGGCGTTGACCACCAGCTCGTGGTCCTGGCCAGCGAACTTCCGCCGCCACGTGGCCGACAGGTCGGCGTTGTCCCGCGTCTGGTCGATGGGGATCACGCGGTCCAGCAGCCGCGCCAGTCCGCCGCCGGCGGCGTCGTATTCGAGATGATCGTAGCCGAGGGAGCTCGGGCGGATGGAGTGGACCATCGCGCTCAGGCTGATCCGCGACTTCGGATCCAGGTCGTAGTCGAGGCCCCCGCGCGCCAGGATCAGGTCGATCTTGTTGGAGATGCGCGCGCTCTGACGGCTTTCCAGGAACTGGCCGGTGGCGGCGTCCAGCCGCTGGCGCGTGTCGTCGATCTTCACCTTCTGGGTGTCGCGCCGATAGGTGAGGTCGCCCGAGAGGGTCAGCTTGCCGTCATTGCGCGAGCCCGAGACGCCGACGTTCCAGCGCTCGTCCGAGCCGACGTTGCCGCGCACCGAACCGGACGAGCCCAGCCTGCGGTTCTGCTTGGTCACCAGGTTGATGACCCCGGCCGAGCCTTCCGGGTTGAACGCCGCCGACGGATTGGTGATCACCTCCACCCGCTCGATCTGGTCGGCCGGCAGGGCCTGCAACGCGGCTGCCCGACCCTCGCCCTGGAACATGGTCGAGGGCTTGCCGTCGATCATGATGGTGACGTTGCTGTCGCCGCGAAGGCTGACGTTGCCCTGCACGTCCACCTGCACCGAGGGCACGTTGCGCAGGGCGTCGCTGATTGAGCCGGAGGTCGCCTGCAGGTCGTTGGCGACGCCATAGCTCTTACGGTCGATGTCGACCCGCATTCCGCTGGACTGGCCCTGGACGACGACGCCTTCGACGGTGGCCGGCTTGCCGGACGGCGGTTTCGGCGCCGGCCTCGGTCCGGGCGTCTGCGCCGCGGCCGCAGAGGCCATCAGCAGGCCCGACGCGCCGGCCAGCAGAAAGGACCGCGCCGCAAGGCGCGCGTTTGACAGAGACAAGTGCCGTTCCCCCGAACGATGTTCGCGTGGTTCGTGGTGAAGCTTAGCGGCGACTTTGTGTTGAACGGTTGCAGCGGCGCCATCCTGGCGGGTTAAATCTTCGTCATGAAGGGGAGCAGACGATGCGCAGAATCCTGATCGCGCTGGCGGCCGCAACGATCGCCGGCGCGGCCCATGCCCAGGCGCCGGCGCCTGCCCCGCGCGTGACGATCGAGACCGGCGCGCTGGTCGGCGAGGCGGGGGACCGCGCCGACATCTTCCGCAATATCCCCTTCGCCGCCGCCCCGGTCGGGCCTTTGCGCTGGGCGCCGCCGGCGCCTGCGCCGAAGTGGGCGGGCGACCGCGATGCGGCGAAGGCCGGCCCCTCCTGTCCGCAGCCGATGAACGCCAACGGCACGCCCAACAGCGGCGGCGCGAACGGTCCGGTCTCCGAGGACTGTCTGCAGCTCAACGTCTTCGCGCCGAAGGCCGCGAAGTCCGCGCCGGTGATGGTCTGGATCCACGGCGGCTCGCATCGGACGGGCGCGGGCTGGATCTACGACGGCTCGAACTTCGCCCGCGACGGCGTAGTGGTCGTCAGCATCAACTATCGCCTCGGCGCCCTCGGCTACTTCGCTCATCCGGCGCTCACCGCCGCGGCCGGGCCGCAGCCGGTCGGCAACTACGGCCTGATGGACCAGATCGCGGCGCTTCGCTGGGTGCAGCGGAACATCGCGAAGTTCGGCGGCGACCCGCAGAACGTCACCGTCTTCGGCGAGAGCGCGGGCGGCATGAGCACGCTGGCCCTCCTCGCGACGCCCGAGGCCAAGGGCCTCTACCGCAAGGCCATCGTCCAGTCTGGGCTCGGCTGGTTCGAGCCCAAGACCCTCGCCGATCAGGAGAAGGCGGGCGCCGAAGCCCTGGCCAAGGCGGGGATCACCGCCGCGACCGCCGAGGAGCTGCGCGCCCTGCCTGTCGACCGGCTGGTCGCCGTCAACGCCCAGTTCGCGCCGTTCACGGACGGCAAGGTGATGACCGAGACCGCGACCCAGGCCCTGGCGCGCGGGACGTTCGCCGACGTGCCGCTGATCATCGGCTGGAACTCGGGCGAAGACAGCCTGATGGGCCCAGGTCCGCTGCCCCCCGCCCAGCTCTCGCAGGTCCCGCCCATCGCCCGCGCCGTCTACCGCGAGGAAGCTGCGGAGGGCGACGAGCGCCTGGCCCGGGCGCTGTTCACCGACCGCATCTTCGGCGGCCCCGCCCGCTGGGTGGCGGAGAAGGCGGCGCCCGGCCAACCGGCCTGGCTCTATCACTTCAGCTATGTGGCCACCCGCATGCGGCCCGCCGTGACCACGGCGGCCCACGCCGCCGAGATTCCCTATGTCTGGGAGTACTGGGGCCGACGGACGCCGATGAGCCTGGTCAGCGACGAGGACAGGGCCGTCGCCACCCTGATGCATGCCTGCTGGGTCACCTTCGCCAAGTCGGGCAGGCCGCAGTGCGGTACGGATCCGTGGCCGGCCTACGGAAGCTCGGACCAGCTCATGGAGTTCGGCGCCTCGAGCGGCGTGCGGACAGGCTTCCGCAAGACACGGCTCGACGCCGTGCAGGCGGTGGCGCTGCCGACGTTGGGCCTGAGGTGACATCGGCCTAAGCCGCTGATCCGACTCGCGAACTGATTCGCCGCGGTGACGTTTCCGGACTCTGATCCGGAGACCTCGATGGCGACCCGTCCGACCTGGCAGGGCTACCTGCGCCTGTCCCTCGTGAGCTGCCCGGTGGCGCTCTACACGGCCACCTCGCGTCAGGGGGAGGTGCATTTCAACATGCTCCACAAGGAGACGATGAACCGGATCAAGATGATCCCGACCGACCCGGAGACGGGCCCGGTGGACCGGTCCGAGATCGTCAAGGGCTACGAAATCGAGAAGGGCCGCTACGTCGTCGTCACGCCCGAGGAGATCCAGAACGTCCGTCTGGAGACCACCCGCACGATCGATATCGAGCGGTTCGTGGACCATCAGGACATCGATCGCCTCTACTTCAACGACCCCTACTTCCTGGTCCCGGACGGCGACATGGCGGTCGAGGCCTTCACCGTCATCCGCGAGGCCATGGAGAAGGCTGACAAGGTGGCGCTGGGCCGGCTGGTCATGCACCAGCGCGAGCGCCTGATGGCCTTGGAGCCGCGCGACAAGGGCATCCTCGCCTACACCCTGCGCTCCAAGCGCGAAGTCCGCGACGCCCAGGAGATCTTCGACCGCATCCCGGCGGCCAAGGTGAACGTCCAGATGGTCGACATCGCCTCGCGCATCATCGAGCAGCAGGAAGGGGCCTTCGACCCCAGCCAGTTCAACGACCGCTACGAGGATGCGCTGCGGGCCCTGATCAAGGAAAAGGAGAAGGGTCACACCATCAAGGCGCCGGACCAGCCGAAGGAGGCCGAGGTCATCGACCTGATGGAGGCGCTGAAGCGCAGCCTGGGCGAAGGCGGCGGCGAGCGTCGCAAGCCGGCGCCTCGTGGCGGCTCTCGGGCCGGATCTTCCGCCAAGAAGCCAGTGTCCCCGAAGTCGTCGGGCGCTGCGAAGAAGCCTGCCGCCAAGAAAGCGCCGGCCAAGAAGCGCGCCTGAACAAGCTTCACTGTATCGCAAATACAGTAAGTTCTTGACGTTTAACTGAAACGTTATCGTCGAAAACTTGTAACACCCGCAACAATACGGGTTGCGCGGGTTCTACCTGCGGGTGTGATCATGCCGTTAGAGCGGGGGGCGAGAGCCCGTCCGCGCGCGCCGGAAGGGTCGCCAGGCGGCGCTTCCGGGGCCGGAGCACTCAAGCCCACAGGGTTCATAGGGAATGGAACGTATCTCGATCAGCGAGCTCGGGCTCGCAGCGCCTGAGGCTGGCGCGGAAATCCTGCCGATCCGGCTGGACGACCTCGCCGGCCAGACCACCTGGGCGGGCAAGCCCATCTTCACGCTGGAGCAGGTGATCGGTCAGCTCGACGGCGGCGCCGAGATCGGCGGCAAGACGATCACCTACACCTTCTTCGACGGGAAGCACCCGATCGGCATCTACCATAACCCGAAGTACGAATTCCCCGAGCCTGACGGCTTCACGCCCTTCAGCGAGGCCCAACGCGACGCGGCCTGGCTGGCCATGGAGTTGTGGGACGACCTGATCGCGCCCTCGATCACCGAGAAGAACGGCAACGGCGCCGACATCACGCTCGCCAACACCTCGACGGGGCCTGCCCAGGCCTGGGCCTACTACCCCTCGAACAGCGGGCCGAAATACCAGGGCGACGTCTGGATCGCTGACCCGGCGGACAACTGGACGAACAACTGGCTGAACTACAACGGCTACGGCTTCACCACCCTGGTGCACGAGATCGGCCACTCGCTAGGGCTCAGCCATCCGGGCGAGTACAATTTCGGCGACGACAACGACGGTGACGGCGAGCCGGATCCGATCACCTACGAAGGCGACGCCTTCTACGCCCAGGACACCGAGCAGTTCTCGATCATGTCCTACTTCGATCCGCGGAAATCGGGGGCGTTCCCCGTGGACGTCGAGACCGGCCTCCTGGGCAACGCCCAGACGCCGATGGTCCACGACATCTACGTCATCCAGCAGAAGTACGGCGCGGATCCCACGACCCGCGTGGGCGACACGACCTACGGCTTCAACTCCAACGCCGGCCGCGACATCTACGACTTCTCGACGAACCAGACGCCGTACCTGGCGATCTATGACGCCGGCGGCCACGACACGCTTGACCTGTCGGGCGCTGAGGCCGGCGTGTTCATCGACCTGCGGCCCGGTAGCTATTCGTCGATCGCGGTGCGGCCGACGCTTGCCGAGGCCAACGCCGCGACCCAGGTGTTCAACGCCGCCACCGACGAGACCCAGGGCGACTTCGCGCTCTGGACCGAGACCGGGCTGAACAACTTCCTGAACAGCATCTCCAATACGGTCGCCAACCAGATCGCCTCGTTCACGGGCGTGACGGGTGTGCGGGCCCTGTCGTTCGGCAACGTCGGCATCGCCTACAACACGGTGATCGAGGACGCCGTCGGCGGCTCGCAGCGCGACTATCTGGTGGGCAATCACGTCGGCAACCGGCTGACCGGCAACGGCGGCAACGACGTGCTGAACGGCCTGGAAGGCTCCGACACGCTCTCGGGCGGCGCCGGGGCTGATGAGTTCCGCTTCACGGCTTTGGGCGGGACCGACCGCATCACCGACTTCGAGCAGGGCGTCGACCGCCTGAACCTCGCCGAGATCGACGCGAACACCAATGCCGCCAACGATCAGGCCTTCACGCTCGTCAGCGCCTTCACCGGCGCGGCAGGGCAGGCGGTGCTGAGCTACGCGGGCGGCCTCTCGACCTTGAAGCTCGACGTCAACGGCGACGGCGCCTCCGACCTCGACATCGTCATGACCGGCCAGGTGACCAACACCGCCAACTGGCTGCTCTGACGACGATGGCCCCGGAGCCTGGCCGCTTCGGGGCCGTCATCCCGACGGTGCTGCGGAACCGTCGCCGTCCGGCCGTGTTGGCGCTTGTGTGTGGGTCAACTCGGAGGCGGCCATGCGGAGCCTGCTCGTTCTGGTCGGCGCGGGTTTGGTGCTGGGCGCCTGCGCCACCTCGCCGAGGGAAACGGTGCTTTCCCTCGACACCACCGACAGAAAATGGACGTCCAAGCGCTGCATCGCCGCGCGCAAGGAGGCCGCCGCCTTCGATGAAAACAAGGACGGTCACGCGGTGATCAAGATCGTCGGCAACCTCCTCGTGCCCTTCGCCGGCACGGCCACGTCGTTCGCCATGAACCGCCTGCGCGACGACGAGCGGGAAGAGCTGAACGAGAAGATGAAAGCCGCCTGTATCTCCGACCCGCTGGGTGACAAGCGCCGCGTCGCGACGCGCTAGCTACTTCAGCTTCTTGATCGCGTCCTTCAGCGGACGCTCGGCGTCGCAGTAGTCGGCCCAGGCCTTGGTCTTCTTCAGCAGCGCCGGGGCCGTGCGGATGGTCCACTTTTTCGGATTGAGCCCCGGCTTGACCAGGTCCCAGGTCAGCGGGAACGACACGGGCGCGCCCGGCCGGCCTCGCGGCGACAGCGGGGCGACCGCCGTCGACATGCGGTCGTTGCGCAGATAGTCGAGGAAGATCCGGCCCTTCCGCTTGGCCTTGGCCATGTTGACCACGTACCTGTCGGGCGCATCCGCCGCGATCGCCAGACAGACGTCCTGGGCGAACTTCTTGGCCGTCTTCCAGTCCATCTCGCCCTTACCCGCCTTCAGGGGCGTGACGACGTGCAGGCCCTTGCCGCCGGTGGTCTTGCAGAAGGCGACGAGACCCAGGGCCTCCAGACGCTGCTTCACCTCCAGAGCGCCTTCGATCACGCGCGTGAACGGGATCTCCTCGTCCGGGTCCAAGTCGAAGATCAGCCGGCCCGGGACTTCGGGCTGGAACGGCTGGCAGCCCCACGGGTGGTATTCCAGCGCCCCGATCTGAGCCATCGCCGCGAGCGCCTCGATGCGGTCGAGCTGAAGGTAGGGCTTATGGTCGCCGAACACCTGCACCTCGGAGATCAGGGCCGAGGAGCCCTTGCCGGCGTGTCGCTGGAAGAACCGCTGGTCGCCGTTGATGCCGTCCGGCATGCGGATGATCGAGCAGGGACGGCCCTTGATGTGCTCCATCATCCACGGGCCGACCTCTTCGAGGTAGCGGGCGAGGTCGAGCTTGGTGACCACGCCGCCCTTGCCGTCGTCCGGCCACAGCGGCTTGTCCGGATTCGACAGCACGACGCCCATCACGACGTTCGAACCCGGCTTCGACTTCGCGGCCGGCTTCGGCTTGGCGGCGGCCTTCGGTTCGGGCTCGGCGAGCTCCGTCCGGGCCGGGACCTCCGCCTCCACCTCCGCGGCCGGCTTGTCCTCGCGCAGGCCCTTGAAGCTGCCCTGCCGGACGTTGCCGTCGCCGGTGAAGCCCGCGAACTCGATCTCGGCGACGAGCTCAGGCCGGGCCCAGTTGATGTCCCCGGTCTTGCGCGGCGCGTTCGGCCCGGTGAAGGGGCTCTTCTCGGAGGCGACCTTGTCCAGCCTGGGCAGCACGCGGGCGACCGTATCCCGGCCAAAGCCCGTCCCGACCCGGCCGACATAGACCAGCCGGCCGTCGCGGTTCACGCCCACGAGCAGCGAGCGCAGCTGACCGCGCTCGCCCGTCCAGCCGCCGATCACCACCTCGTGGCCGGCCCGGCACTTCGACTTGTGCCAGGTATCGCTGCGGCCCGAGCGGTAGGGCGCGTCCAGCCGCTTGGAGATGATCCCTTCCAGCGACATGCGGCAGGCCGACTGCAGCACCGCGTCGCCGGCGGTCTCGAAGTGGTCGACGTAGCGGATCCGCCGCTCGATCTTCTTGCCCGCCGCCGTGACCACCTCCCGCAGCCGCCGCTTGCGTTCGCGCAGGGGCTGGTTGCGCAGGTCCTCGCCCTCGACGAACAGGGCGTCGAAGACGAAAAAGACCAGGTTCTCGGTCCTGCCGTCGGACAGCGCCGCCTGCAGCGCCGGAAAGTCCGGTGAGCCGTTGTGGTCCAGGGCGCAGGCCTCACCGTCATACAGCCCGTCGGGCAGCACCTTGGCGTCGGCGGCGATCTCCTTGAACTTGGTCGTCCAGTCGAGCCCCTTGCGGGTCTTCAGCGTCGCCTTGCCGCCTTCCACGCGGAGCTGCAGCCGGTACCCGTCGAACTTGATTTCGTGCGCCCAGCCCGGGCCCGGCGCCGGCCGGTCCACCGACTTGGCGAGTTGCGGCTCGACGAACCCGGGCAGGCCCGCGGCCTTCAGCTTGGGCGCCGGCGCAGCCTTCTCGGCGGCCGGTCGCGGCGCCTCCGTCTCCGCGCGGTTCGACTGCCAGACGTCCTTGCCGGATGCCCGGCCCTTGCCGGTCATGAACTTGGTCGGCCCCTTGCCCTTGCCGGCTTCGATCTCCTCCATCGTCCGGCCGGACGCCACCGATGTCAGCTCACCCTCCACCAGCAGCTCGCCGTGGTCCTCCAGCGACCAGGCGTCGTGGTGCTTGATCAGCAGCCAGTTGTCCCGCTTCTCACCCTCGCGGCGTTTCATCCGCACCAACACCCACGAGCCCTTCAACCTGTCGCCGTCGAGGGTGAACTTCAGGTCGCCCTTCTTCAGCATGGCGCGCGGGTCGCCCTCGGGCTCCCAGTAGCCGCGGTCCCACAGCATCACCGTGCCGCCGCCGTACTGGCCCTTGGGGATGGTGCCCTCGAAGTCGCCGTAGTCCAGCGGGTGGTCCTCGGTCTGCACCGCAAGCCGGCGGTCGGCCGTGTTGAGCGACGGCCCCTTGGTCACCGCCCAGGACAGGAAGACGCCGTCCAGTTCCAGCCGGAAGTCGTAGTGCAGCCGCGTCGCCGCATGCTTCTGGATGACGAACCGCAGGCGCTTCGACGCCTTGGTCTTGTCCGCGCCGGCGGGCTCCGCGGTCTTGGCGAAGTCGCGCATCGAACGGTACTTGGCGAGCTTGTCGGCCAACGGTCACTCCTGGAGCATCGCGGTTTCAACGCCAGCCCCGAGGTACGAGTTTCCCGCAGCTAGCTGGCGAGCGCCGGACGGGCCTCGTGGACGCCGGCCAGCGCCTGGACGAAGGCGTCTCGCCAGGCGGTGACGTCCTCGCGCTTCACGGTCTCGAACAGCGAGCTCCAGCGGCGGACCCGCTCGGCCTTGTCCATGGCCAGGGCCCGTCTGAGCGCATCGGCCACTTCCTCGGCGCTGTTCGGGTTGATCAGCAGAGCGTCCTTCATCTGCCGCGCGGCGCCGGCGAAGCGGGACAGGATGAGCACGCCCGGGTCTTCCGGATTCTGCGAGGCCACATATTCCTTGGCCACCAGATTCATGCCGTCGCGCAACGGCGTGACCAGGCCGACGCGGGCCGCGCCGTAGATCCCGGCCAGCTCGTCCCGCCGGTAGTTCTTGTTCACGTAGCGGACCGGCGCCCAGTCGACGTCGGCAAAGGCGCCGTTGATGCGGCCCGACAGGCTGTCCAGTCGCTCCCGGATCTGCTGGTAGGCCTCGACCGACTCGCGGCTGACCGGCGCGATCTGCAGCATCAGCACCTCGCGGCGCATGTCGGGGTTTTCGGTCAGGAATCGCTCGAAGCCGAGGAAGCGCTCTTCGAGGCCTTTCGAATAGTCCAGCCGGTCGACGCCCACGATCAGGTGGCGGAATACCGTGCAGGCGGTCATCAGGTCCCGCATCCGGCGCGCCTTGCCGTTCCTCAGCAGCCGGCCGAAGTCCTCGGCGTCGATGCCGATCGGGAAGGCCCCGGTCTGCACCGTCTGGCCGAACGCCTTCAGGCAACCGGCCCTCGGCTGCACGCCGCCGGCCTCGGCGACGACATACTCCTCGAACGCCTGCTGGAAGTCGGCGGTCTGGAAGCCCAGAAGGTCGTAGTCGAACATCGCCTCCACCAGTTCGCGGTGGCGGGGCAGGTTGATGAACACCTGGTGGGCGGGCCAGGGAATGTGCAGGAAGAAGCCGATCCGGTTCTTGATCCCGCGCTTGCGCAGTTCCCGCGCCAGCGGGATCAGGTGGTAATCGTGGATCCAGATCAGGTCGTCCGGCTCGATCAGCGGCGCCAGCGTGTCGGCGAACCGGCCGTTCACCCGCCGGTAGCCCTCGCCATAGCTGCGGTCGAACAGCGCCAGGTCGTTGCGGTAGTGGAACAGCGGCCAAAGCGTCTTGTTGGCGTAGCCGTTGTAGTACTCGTCGAGGTCGACCTCCTCGAGGTCCACCGTGGCGGCGGTCACGCCGCCGACCTTCTCGATGTTCAGGTGGCCCGTGAACTCGGGCGTGGTCTTGCCGCTCCAGCCGAACCACAGGCCGGAATATTCGCGCAGCGCCGCCGCCAGCGCCATGGCGAGGCCGCCGACGCTCTCGTCGCCCTCGCCGGACGGCGGGTTCACCCGGTTGGACACGACGATGAGGCGGCTCATGACGCGGCCTCCAGCCAGCTCATGACGGCGTCGACCGTGTCCAGGCGGTAGGTCGCATGGGTTTCGCGTGGCGGGCCGACAAGAACGCCGAAGCCGCCGAGACGGCGGGCCGCCTCGAAGCCGTGCTCGTCGGTGGCGTCGTCGCCCACGAAGATCGGGGTGGCCCCCCGGAAGCGGGGCGCCTCCATGAAGGCGCGGATGGAGTCGCCCTTGGTCGGACCGGGCGTCCGCAGCTCCTCGACCATGTCGCCCTCCTGGAGGACGAGTCCGGTCTCGGCGGCGATGCGCTGGGCCAGGGACCGGGCGGCGTCGGCATGCTGCCGGGCCAGGCGGAAGTGGATCGCGGCGCTGGCGCCCTTCTCCTCGACCAGCAGGCCGGAGTCGCGGGCGGCGAACTCGCGCAGGCGTCGCACGGTCTCGGCCAGCGCCGGATGCGGCGGCAGCTCGTGCATCGCGCCGTCGCAGTCGCGGCGCACCAGGCCGTGCACGGCGGCGACGCAGGCGACGCGGCGTTCCAGAATGCGATCGACATCGGCGATTGTGCGGCCGCTGACCACCGCCAGCCGGCCGTCCAGCCCGGATTCCAACGCTTCGAGCAGCCGCGTGCGACGCGGCTCGGGCCGCACGTCCTGCGGCCTTGCGGCGATCGGAGCCAGCGTGCCGTCCAGATCGAGGAACAGCGCCGCGCCGCCCAGGCGCAGCGGCTTGGGCGCAGGCATACCGATCGTGAGAGCTTCCAACGACATGAAGGACCCACCCCTGTCGCGACTAAACGCACTGGCGCAGCTTTCGATCCGACACATCGACGGCGAGGCAAACACGAAGCCTCAACCGGTCTTGACGTTCGGTCACGCTTGGCGTGCTTTCGCGCTCCTCCTCCTCGAACGCCCACCACAAGGAATTCTCCATGGCCGAGACGCCGCAGGCTGACGCGATCGTGCTGTTCGGCGGCACGGGCGACCTCGCCAAGCGCATGCTGCTGCCGTCGCTCTACTTCCTCGATCAGGACGGCTTCCTGCCCGAGGGGTTCCGGATCGTGGCGACCGCCCGGCAGGACATGAGCCGCGACGCCTTCGTGGAGATGACGCTCGAGATCCTCAAAGCGCGGTCGGAAGGCGTCGACCAGGCCGCCTGGGACCGCTTCGTGGGCCGGCTCGACTACGTGGCCGCCGACGGCACGACCGCGGAAGGCGCGCAGGCGATCAAGGCGGCGCTGGGCGAGGCGAAGCTGCCGATCTTCTACCTGGCGATCTCGCCCAGCCTCTACGAGAAGGTTTCGCTGTCGCTGAAGGCCGCGGGCCTGGCCAGCGACACGTCGCGCATCGTGCTGGAGAAGCCGATCGGCCGCGACCTCGAGACCTCGCGCCACATCAACGGCGTGCTGGGCCAGGTGTTCGACGAGAGCCAGGTCTTCCGCATCGACCACTACCTGGGCAAGGAGACGGTCCAGAACCTGATCGCGCTGCGGTTCGCCAACACGCTGTTCGAACCGCTGTGGAACAGCCTGTCCATCGACCACGTCCAGATCACCGTCGCCGAGACCGAGGGCGTCGGCGCGCGCTGGCCCTACTACGATGAGTACGGCGCCCTGCGCGACATGCTGCAGAACCACATGCTGCAGCTCCTCTGTCTCGTCGCCATGGAGCCGCCGGCCGACATGGAGCCGGACTCGGTGCGCAACGAGAAGGTGAAGGTGCTCCGGTCCCTCCGCCGTTTCACCCGCGTGGACGCCGCCGACAAGTCGGTGCGCGGCCAGTACACGCCGGGCGTCGTCGGCGGGAAGTCCGCCGAGGGCTATGAGGCCGAGCGCGGTCAGAAGAGCGACACCGAGACCTTCGTGGCGCTCCGGGCCGACATCGACAACTGGCGCTGGGCGGGCGTGCCGTTCTTCCTGCGGACCGGCAAGCGGATGCCCGAGAAGCGGACCCAGATCTCGATCCAGTTCAAGCCCGTGCCGCACTCGATCTTCGGTCAGGCCTCGTCGCACGATCTCGCCCCCAACCGGCTGGTCATCGACCTGCAGCCGGACGAGGACATCTCGCTGACGCTGATGAACAAGGCCCCAGGCCTGAGCTCGGGCGGCATGCGGCTTCAGTCCCTGCCGCTGTCGCTGTCCTTGCTGTCGACCTACGAAGGCAAGGGCGGCCGCCGCCGCATCGCCTACGAGCGGCTGCTGCTGGATGCGCTGCACGGCGACGCCACCCTGTTCGTCCGCCGCGACGAGGTGGAGGAGGCCTGGCGCTGGGTCGATGGCGTCGCCGACGCCTGGGCCGAGGCGCACATCGCGCCCAAGCCCTACGCGGCGGGCAGCTGGGGACCCTCGGGGGCCTTCGGCCTCATCGAGCGCTTCGGCAAGACCTGGTCGGACTAGCCAAAGACCTAGCCGGTGTGTCCCGCCCGCGAAACGGGCGTGGGCTCGCCGAACCGGTACGGGTCGCGGTCCAGCGCCACGCGCACCTTGCTGATCTCGTTCGAGGTCTCGAGGACCTCGACGATGTCATAGAAGGCGCGGGCCTCGTCGAAGGCGCCGGGCTTCGCCAGCCGGTCGGCGGCCAGTTCCTGGATGCGGCTGATGACAGCGTCCGCCGCCTCCAGCGCTTCGCGTAGCTTGGCTTCGTCGGTCATACCGGCACTACCCGCAACGGTGGCAAAGGTTCCGCTAGCGCACGCTGGTCCACGGCTTCGACAGCAGGGTCGCGCAGTTGATCAGGCCGACCAGCGAGTAGGTCTGCGGGTAGTTCCCCCACAGCTCGTCGCCCTCGAACGAGATGTCCTCCGACAACAGGCCGGCCGCCGTCCGGCGCCCCAGCATCTCGTTGAACAGATCGCGCGCCTCGGAGGTCCGGCCCGACAGGTGCAGGGCCTCGATCAGCCAGAAGGTGCAGAAGTTGAACGCCGTCTGCGGCAGGCCGAAGTCGTCCGGGATTGCGTATCGGAGCATGAACGGACCGCGCCGTAGGCCCTCCTCGACCGCCGCCATGGTGGCTTGCATGCGCGGATCGTCGGGCCGCACGAAGCGCACGTCGATCAGCTGCAGGAGGGAGGCGTCCAGTTCGTCGCCCTCGAAAGTGGCGGCGAAGCGGCCCTCCTTCTCGTTCCAGGCGCGGGTCTCGATGGTCTTGCGGACCGCGGCCGCCTTGCCGTTCCAGTACTTGGCGCGATCGGCCAGGCCCAGCTTCCCGGCGGCGTTGCCCAGCCGGTCGCAGGCCGCCCAGCACATCACCGACGAATAGGTATGCACCGCCTCGCGGCCGCGGAATTCCCAGAGACTGGCGTCCGGCTTGTCGTGCAGCTCGAAGGCGCGCTCGCCGATGGGCTCAAGGGCCTTGAAGTCCTCCACCGTCGCCGGCCGCAGCAGCCGCTCGTCGAAGAAGGCCTGGACGGTCGACAGCACGATCTGCCCGTAGACGTCGTGCTGCAGGTGCTCGTGCGCCTGGTTGCCGACGCGGACGGGGCCGATGCCGCGGTAGCCCGGCAGGTGCGGCGCGATCCACTCGGTCAGCACCGGCTCCAGCCCGACCCCATACACCGGCTGAACATGGCCCGCCTTGCTGCGGTCGACGATCGTGCCTGGCCCCAGTCCCGGGATCGACTGCTGACCCGTCGCCCCATAGACCGGCTGCATCTCGCCGCGGCCCGCCAGGTCCACCAGGTTGCGCAGATAGACGAGGTAGTTCTCCAGCATGTCGGCCGCGCCCAGCCGGTTCAGCGCCTGGACGACGTAGTAGGCGTCTCTGAGCCAGCAGTACCGGTAGTCCCAGTTGCGGCCCTGACCCGGCTCGTCCGGATGTTCGGGGATCGAGGTGGTCAGCGCCGCCACGATCGCGCCGGTCTCCTCGTACTGGCAAAGCTTCAGGGTGATGGCAGCGCGGATCACCGCCTCCTGCCACTCCAGCGGCACTGAGAGGGTCCGCACCCAGCCGCGCCAATAGTCCGTCGTCTCGCGCAGCATACGGGCGATGACGGTGTCGACGTCGCCGTCGAGCCCCTCATCGGGCCCGAGGAAGAAGCCCAGGGGCTTTTCCAGCCGGAAGGTGCGTTCCTCGGTGACGTGGCTGACCGGACAGTCGGTGGTGAGCCGCAGCGTCGTCTCGGCGCCCACGAAGCGGATGTGGTTGGAGCCGGCCGTCTGGTAGCAGGGCCGCTCGCCGTAGTTCATCATCGGCTTGATGCGCACGCGGATCCGCGGGGCGCCAGACACGGGCCGCACGAGCCGCACGAAGGCCAGGGGCCGGTACTGCCGCCCGAAGTGGCGGTAGCGCGGGCAGAAATCCAGGATCTCCACCACCGCCCCGTCGGCGTTGCGGATCTCGGTCCGCAGGATGGCGGTGTTGCGCAGATAGGCCTGGTTGATCTCGACGGTGTCCTCGACGTCGATGCCCCAGAAGCCCTGGGCGTTGTCTTCGGCGAGGTCGCGGCTGTCCAGCAGGGCGCAGAACAGCGGATCGCCGTCGACCCTGGGGGCGCAGGCCCAGACCAGCCGGCCACGTCGGTCGATCAGGGCGCTGGCGGCGCAGTTGCCGATGGGGAACAGGTCCAGGCTCTGGCTCAAAGGGCGCTTCTCCATGGGCAACTGCGACGGGGCCGATGCGACGCCCCGCTTTCCGCTCGACGAGAGCTAAACGTGATTGGATAACTTTGGAGCCGGGACCTCGCGAGTCGCTTCGTCAGTTCGTAGGTCCGCGCCCTCACAAACCAACCTCTCGAGCACCGACGGAACGTATGATCCGAGCCCGCCGCGCCCGCATTGTCGCGACCCTTGGCCCCGCCAGCCGGACCCTGGACCAGGTCCGGGCGCTGGCGCTGGCCGGCGCCGACGTGTTCCGGGTGAACTTCAGCCACGGCAGCCACGACGATCACGCCCAGACGATCCGCAACGTCCGCGAAGCCGAGAAGACCGTCGGCCGGCCCATCGCAGTCCTCGCCGACCTGCAGGGGCCGAAACTGCGCCTCGGCAAGTTCGAGGGCGACAGCGCCAGGCTCGAGGTCGGGCAGGCGTTTCGCATCGACATGGACAAGGCTCTTGGCACGTCGAAGCGGATCGGGGCGCCGCACCCCGAGGTTTTCGCCGCGCTGCGCGAAGGCTCGCTCGTGCTGCTCGACGACGGCAAGGTGCGCCTGCGCGTCACCGCCCATGGCCCGGACTGGGCCGACACCATCGTCGAGGCCGGCGAGAAGCTGTCGAACCACAAGGGCCTGAACCTGCCCGGTTCGGCCATCCCGATCCCGGCGCTGACTGAAAAGGACCGGAAGGACCTGCAGTTCGCGCTCTCGCAGGGCGTCGACTGGGTGGCGCTGTCGTTCGTGCAGCGCGCGTCCGACATGGCCGAGCTGCGCAAGCTCGTCGACGGCCGCGCCGGTGTGCTGGCCAAGATCGAAAAGCCGGCGGCGCTCGAGGCCCTCGACGAGATCCTCGACCTTTCCGAGGCCATCATGGTCGCCCGCGGCGATCTGGGCGTCGAGTTGAACCCCGAGGACGTGCCGGTCGTCCAGAAGCAGCTGATCCGCGCCGCCCGAACGCGGGGCATTCCGGTGATCGTCGCCACCCAGATGCTGGAGAGCATGATCAACTCGCCGACGCCCACCCGCGCCGAGGCCTCGGACGTCGCCGGCGCAGTCTACGAGGGCGCCGACGCGGTGATGCTCTCGGCCGAGACCGCTGCGGGCGCCTTCCCGATGGAAGCCGTCGGCATCATGGACCGCATCATTACCCGGGTGGAGCAGGACGCCCGCTGGCCTGAGCTGATGCGCGCCGAGCACGAGGTGGGCGACGCCGACGCCCTGGTCTCCGCCGCCTTCCACGCCGCCGAAACCGCCTCGGTGACCTGCGTGGCCGCCTTCACCCTGACAGGCACCACGGCCCTGCGCCTGGGCCGCGAGCGGCCGGTGCAGCCGACGCTGGCGCTCACGCCCCGGCTGGCCACGGCCCGCCGCCTGGCGCTGGCCTGGGGCGTCGAGACCCGCATCGTGCCGGATATCCGCGACCCCGAAGACATCCCGAAGCTCGCCTGCCAGGAGGCCGTGGCGTCCGGCCTCGCCGGCCCCGCCGAGCGCGTGCTGATCCTCGCCGGCCTGCCCATGGGTTCGCCCGGCGCGGCCAATATCCTGCGTCTCGCCCATACGCCGCGGCGCTAGTCGCGTTATGAAGGCGCGATGATCGAAGCCTATCCGTCCGCGACCGCTGCCGGCGAAGCCTGCGCCCAGGCCATCGCCGCGTGCCTGAAGGACGGGCTCGCCGCCCGTGGGCGCGCCGGCCTCGTCGCCACCGGCGGCCGTTCGCCCGGTCCGGTCTTCGACGCCCTCGCCAAGGCGCCGATCGTCGGGTCGCTGGACTGGGCCCGCGTGGTCGTCACCCTCTCGGACGAGCGCTGCGTCGATCCCGCCGCGCCCGAGGCCAACGCCCGCGCCGTCCGCGAGCGGCTGATGGTCGACGCGGTCCGCAAGGCGCACTTCCTGCCGTTGTGGCCGAAGCCTGATCCGGCCGCCTTGCAGGCGCTCCTGCCGTTCGACGCCGTCATGCTGGGCATGGGCGAGGACGGTCATATCGCCTCCCTCATACCCGGCGACCCTGGCCTGGAGGCCGGCCTGACCACCGAGGAGCTCTTGGTCGACGTGCCGGCGGGTGTCGGGAAGCCGCCCGTGCCGCGCGTCAGCCTCTCCCTTTCGGCGGTCGTAAACGCGCGCGCCATCTTCCTCTTGATCGCCGGGGAGGCTAAGCGCGAGGTCCTGTCGCGCGCGCAAGCGGGTGAGGACCTGCCGGTCGGCCGGCTCCTCTCCCAAGCGCGGGCTCCGGTTCGTATCTTCTGGTCGCCCGAGCACTCGGCGTAGGGCCGATGCTCTCTCGTAGGAGTCAGGCCGGTTCTTGCCCCAAGAGCCGTCCGCCGCTTTGAGGATTGAGGCCCATGCATCCGGTCACGGCCGAAGTCACCGAACGCATCGTCGAGCGTAGCCGCGAGACCCGGGCCGACTATGTCGCCCGGATGGAGGCGGCCCGCGGCCAGTCGCCCGGCCGGGGCAAGCTGTCCTGCGCCAACTGGGCCCACGCCTTCGCCGCCCAGCCCGACGGCGACAAGCTCCGCATGCGCGATCCCACCGCGCCCAACGTCGCCATCGTCTCGGCCTATAACGACATGCTCTCGGCCCACCAGCCCTACGAGCGCTTCCCCGACATCATCCGCAAGGCGGCCCGTGAGGTCGGCGCGACCGCCCAGTACGCCGGGGGCGTGCCCGCCATGTGCGACGGCGTCACGCAAGGGCGGCCGGGCATGGAGCTGTCGCTGTTCAGCCGTGACGTCATCGCCATGTCGACGGCGGTGGCGCTGACGCACGACGCCTTTGACGCGGCCCTGATGCTGGGCATCTGCGACAAGATCGTGCCCGGCCTGTTCATCGGCGCCGCCGCCTTCGGCCACCTGCCGGTGATCTTCGTCCCCGGCGGGCCCATGTCGTCCGGGATCTCCAACGCCGACAAGGCGCGCACCCGGGCTCTCTACGCCGAGGGCAAGGCCACCCGCGACGAGCTGCTGGACAGCGAGATGAAGTCCTACCACGGCCCGGGCACCTGCACCTTCTACGGCACGGCCAACTCCAACCAGATGATGATGGAGATGACCGGCCTGCACCTGCCGGGCGCCGCCTTCGTCAGCCCGAACACGCCGCTGCGCGATGCGCTGACCGCCGCCGCCCCGCGGCGCGCCGTGGAGATCCGCGAGGGGACCAACGGCTATGCGCCGTTCTACCAGGTGATCGATGAGAAGAGCCTGGTGAACGCCATCGCGGGCCTGCTGGCCACCGGCGGCTCGACCAACCACACCCTCCACATCCTGGCCATGGCGCGCGCCGCCGGCGTGCAGATCACCTGGGAGGACATGGACGACCTGTCTCGGGTGACGCCGCTGATCGCCAGGGTCTATCCGAACGGCTCGGAGGACGTGAACGCCTTCCACGCGGCCGGCGGCATGGCCTACGTCACCCGGCAGCTGCTGGACGCCGGCCTCGCGCACGAGGACGTCGTGACGGTCGCGGGCGAGGGCCTGCGCCGCTACACCCAGGAGCCCTTCCTTGAGGACGGCAAGCTGGTCTGGCGCGACGGCCCGTCGGCCTCGCTGAACAACGACATCCTGCGGCCGGTGGACGATCCATTCCAGGCGAACGGCGGCATGCGCCTGCTGACCGGTCCGCTGGGCCGCGGCGTGCTGAAGACCTCGGCGGTGAAGCCCGAGCACCGGATCATCGAGGCGCCGGCGCTGGTGTTCGACGACCAGGACGAGCTGCTGGCCGCCCACAAGCGCGGTGAGCTGAACCGGGACTTCGTGGCCGTCGTCCGCTTCCAGGGCCCGAAAGCCAACGGCATGCCCGAGCTGCATTCGCTGACCCCGCCGCTGGGCGTTCAGCTGGACAAGGGCTTCAAGGTGGCGCTGGTCACCGACGGGCGCATGTCGGGCGCATCGGGCAAGGTGCCGGCGGCGATCCATGTGACGCCCGAGGCGGCCGACGGCGGGCCTTTGGCCTATGTCCGGGACGGCGACATCATCCGCCTCGACGCCGAGACCGGACGACTGGAGATCAAGGTGGACGAGCGCGAACTGATGTCCCGGGAGCCGGCGCGCCGCCCGTCGTCCGGCTTCGGTTATGGGCGCGAGCTGTTCGGCTGGATGCGCCGCGCTGCGGGGCCCGCGGACACCGGGGCCTGCGCCCTGTTCGAGGCGGCCTGAGCCCCATGAAGCCACACTACACCGGCCTCGTCGGCGACGTCGGCGGCACCAACGCCCGCTTCGCGCTCGTCGACGCCGACGGCGCGATCCGAAATCCACGCACCTTCGAGGCCAAGGCCTACGGCAGCCTGATGGCTGTGATGGAGGAGTACCTGAACACGACCGCCGGCAAGCGCCGGCCGCCGCGCGCGGTGATCGCCGTCGCGGGGCCCGTCGTCGACGGCGAGATCGAGTTCACCAACCTCGAATGGAACATCTCGGAGGGCGATATCCTCGCCCACTTCGAGTTCGAGGCGGTCAAGCTGATCAACGACTTCGCCGCCCAGGCGCTAGCCTGCCCGCGGCTCGACGGGGCGGACCTTCGCCGCATCGGACCGGACCGCGGCCGCGGCGGCTGGGACTGCCCGGTCGTGGTGCTGGGCGCCGGCACGGGCTTCGGCGTGGCGGGTCTGGCCCGCAATGAACGTGGCGATGTCGCCATCGCCACCGAGGGCGGCCACGCGGCCTTCGCGCCGACGGACGAGGTCGAGGTCGAGGTCTGGCGGCGCCTCCGGGAAGAACACGGCCGGGTGTCGATCGAGCGCCTCCTCTCGGGCGCGGGCCTCTACGACCTCTACGAATGCCTCGCGGCCATGGACGGGCAGGCGCCGGCCCTGGCCGATCAGGCGGCCGTCATGACTGAGGGTCTGGCGGGCGATCCGCTGGCCCGCGCCACGCTCGACCGCTTCTGCGGGATCCTCGGGTCCGTGGCCGGCGATCTCGCGCTCACCTTCGGGGCCCGCGGCGGGGTCTATGTCTCAGGCGGCATCGCGCCCCGGATGGCCGAGCGCCTCGACGCCAGCCCCTTCCGCGCCCGCTTCGAGGACAAGGGCCGCCTCTCGGACTACGTCCGCGACATCCCCACCTTCCTCGTCACCCACCCGTACGCCGCCATCGTCGGCGCGGCGCGCGAGCTCGAACAGATGGAACGCCTATGACGATCGCCAGCATCCTGAACCGCGCGCCGGTGATCCCGGTGCTGGTGGTCGACGACGTCGCGAGCGCCGTGCCGCTCGGCCGCGCCCTCGTCGCCGGCGGCCTGACGGTGCTGGAAGTCACCCTGCGGACGCCGGCGGCCATGGACTGCATCGCCGCCATGACTGAGATCGAGGGCGCCGTGGTCGGGGCCGGCACGGTGCTGAACCGCCAGATGCGCCGCTCGGTCGCCGACGCCGGCGCGCAGTTCGCCGTCAGCCCCGGCCTGATCGAAGGCGAGGGGCCCGACGGCCCGACGCCGCTGCTGCCGGGGATCGCCACGGCCACCGAGCTGATGGCCGGCCTCGCCGCGGGCTTCACCCACTTCAAGCTGTTCCCGGCCAATATCGTCGGCGGGGTCGAGGCGCTGAAGGCCTTCCAGAGTCCGTTCCAGCGGGCCACCTTCTGCCCGACGGGCGGCGTCAACGCGAAGAACGCCGCCGACTACCTGGCCCTGCCGAACGTCATCTGCGTCGGCGGCAGCTGGGTGGCGCCTGCCGAGGCGGTACGGGCCGGCGACTGGGATCGGATCACCCAGTTGGCCCGCGAGGCCTCGGCCCTGGCGCCGAAAGCCCCGTCGCCCGTGGAGGGCTGAGGATGACCGATCGGACGCCCGAGCGGCCCAACGAGCAGCTCCGCTGGGTCGTGACCGCCCGCGCCAAGCCGGGAGCGCCCGGCGAGGCCGTGGTCAGCATCCTGGGCCGCAACGCGCTGATCCCGGAGATCAACTTCGACATGGCCGTCGACTGGCACCCGGGGGCCGAGGCCGCAGACGTCGAGGGCCGTGCGCTGGTGATCCTGTCCCTGCTCTTCAAAGAGCTCGCCGCCGAGTGCGAACGCGCCGCCGGCGAGCGCTTCAACCTGGGCTAGCGCCCCAACCAGTTCCCCGGCCGGCGCTCGGCGACCGAGCGGACGCCTTCCTTGAAGTCCTCGGTGGCGCGCAGCACCGCCTGTTCGCGATGCTCGATGAAGGTCTGCGCCTTAACAGCTTCGGCAAGCCCCGCCCGCAGGGTCTTACGGGTCGAGACCGTCGCCAGCGGCGCGTTCTCGGCGATCTCGGCCGCCAACCGGAGCGCGGCGGCCCGTAGCTCTTCGGCCGGGACCACCTCGTCGCAGAGGCCCCATTCCAGCGCCTCCTCGGCCTTGATCCGCCGCCCGGTCAGGAACATCAGGCTGGCCCGCTGCGGCCCGATCAGCCGGGGCAGGGTGTAGGTCAGGCCGAAGCCCGGGTGGAACGCCAGCTTGGTGAAGTTGCCGACGAAGCGGGCCTCAGGGGCCGCCACCCGGAAGTCGGCCGTCAGCGCCAGGCCGAGGCCCGCGCCGACCGCCGCCCCCTGCACCGCCGCCACGATCGGCGTCTCGGCCGAGAACAGCCGGATCGCCTGGGCGTACAGCGCCTGGACGCCGTCCATGCCCGACGCCACCTGGTCGGTGTCGGACGAGAAGTCGGCCCCGCCGCAGAATGTCCTGCCTTCGCTCTGCAGGACCACGGCCCGCGCTGGGCCATGGTTGTCGATGTCGTCCAGCGCGTCCGCCAGGTCGCGCATGAAGTCGACCGAGACGAAGTTGTGCGGCGGCCGGTTCAGGGTGACCACCGCCACGTTGCCGTCCATCGCGACCGTGACGTGATCGCCGTAAGCTGACTTCATTTCCTCGTCCCCAACAGGTTCCTGGCCACCACCCACTTATGGATCTCGGTGGGGCCGTCATAGATGCGCATCGTGCGGAGCTTGGCCTGCATCAGCTGCAGCGGCAGCTCCTTGGTCACCCCCATGGCGCCGAAAGCCTGCATGACACGGTCGACCGTCTCATACGCCATCTCGGTGGCGTACCACTTGATCATGCTGATCTCGGAGCGGACGTCGCGGCCCGCGTCCAGCTTCCAGGCGCAGTCGTAGGTCATCAGCCGCGCGGCGTGGATTTTGGTCGCCGCCTCGGCCACCCAGAACTGGATCGCCTGCCGCTCCGACAGCGGCGCGCCGAACGTCTTCCGCTGCGGGGCGTACTCGATCAGCATGTCCAGCGCCCGCTGCGCCATGCCCACCGACCAGGCGGCCATCTGGATCCGGCGCGTGCCCAGGCGGGTCTGCATCGGCGCGAAGCCCGCGCCCTCCTGTCCCAGTAGTTTCCAGCCCTCGACCCGGCAGCCCTCCAGCGCGATCTCATAGGTGGATTGCCCGCCCACCATCGGGATGCGGCGCAGCACGTTGAAGCCGGGCGTATCCTTGTCGACCAGGAAGGCGGAGATCCCGCCGCGCGCGCCCTTCTCCTTGTCGGTCACCGCCATCAGGATGGTGAAGTCGGCGTGGTCGGCGCGGCTGATCCAGATCTTGCGGCCGTCGATCACCCAGTCGTCGCCGTCGCGGACCGCCCGCGTCGTCATGCCGGCGGGGTCCGAGCCCGCGCCCGGCTCGGAGATGCCAATCGCCGAGACGGTCTTCCCGGCCACGTAGGGCGCCAGGTAGGCGGCGCGCTGGCGCTCGTCGACGGTCGCCATCAGCATGCGCAGGTTCGGGCTGTCGGGCGGTAGGGTATAGGGCGTCACCGTCCGCCCCATCTCCTCCTCGACCCCGACCATGGCGACCATGGGCAGGTCCGAGCCGCCGACGTCCTCGGGGGCGTCCAGGCCCCAGAGGCCCAGGTTGCGGGAGACTTCGTCCAGCCGGGCGTGTTCGGCCGGGGAAAGTCCCAGCGCTCCGCCCTCCGCCTCGCGGGCCATCACGCCCGCCTCCAGCGGCATCAGCTCGTCACGGACGAACCGGGCCACCAGGTCCTTGAGCATGCGGTGGTCTTCGGCGAGCTCGAAGTCCACTGGCCTCCCCCATCGTCATTTGCTGTTCTGACCGCATCATAGCGATGCGCGGCGCACAGAGGAGGGGATCACGTGGGGGAAGCCAAGCAACTGGCGGAAAAGGCGACCGGACCGCTCGCGGGGCTGCGCATCCTGGACCTGACCAGCGTGGTCAACGGCGCCTACGCCACCCAGATCCTGGCCGACCAGGGCGCCGACGTGATCAAGCTCGAGGATCCAGGCTCGGGCCGGGGCGACGGCGGCGACATCATGCGCTGGGCGGGCCACGTGCCCGACGGCGCGCCGCGCGACATGGGCCCCATCTTCCTGACCATCAACCGCAACAAGCGGTCGATCCTGCTGGACCTGAAGGCGGAGAGCGGCAAGCGGGCGCTGCGGCGGCTGATCAAGACCTGCGACGTGTTCGCCGCCTCGGTGCGGTATGAGGGACTCAAGCGGCTGGGCCTGTCCTACGAGGACGTCGCCGCCATCAAGCCGGACATCGTCTATGTGCATGCCGCAGGCTACGGCTCGGACGGCCCTTATGCGGGCGAGCCCGCCTATGACGACCTGATCCAGTCGGCGTCGGGCATGGCCGACATCCTGCCGCGCACGGACGGCGCCCCGGTCCCGCGCATCCTGCCGACGCTCGTGGCGGACAAGGTCTCTGGACTCTTCATGAGCCAGGCGATCACCGCGGCCCTGCTGCATCGCGCCCGCACGGGCGAGGGGCAGTTCGTCGAGGTTCCGATGCTGGAGTGCGTGACGAGCTTCCTGCTGGTCGAGCACCTGTACGACCAGGCCTATCAGCCGCCGACGGGTCAGTGGGGCTACCAGCGGGTGATCAATCCGAACCGCAAGCCGTTCCGCACCAAGGACGGCTGGATCGGGCTGCTTCCGTACACGGATCGTCAGTGGGACCAGTTCTTTGACGCCGCCGGCTTCGGCGAGGCGGTGAAGTCCGACCCGCGGTTCGCGGACTACGCCACGCGGGCGAAGCACACCCGCGAACTCTACGGCCTGATCGAGCAGGCGGCGGCGACCAAGACCACCCAGGAATGGCTGGATATTCTCAAGCCCCTTTCGATCCCGGTGGTGAAGACCAACACGCTGGATGACCTGGAAAGCGACCCTCACCTGCAGGCTGTCGACTTCTTCCAGACCTACGAACATGCCGAGGTCGGCGCCTACCGCGCGATCAAGCCGCCGGTGATGTTCTCGAAGACGCCCTCGAACATCCGCCGCCACGCGCCGCGGCTGGGCGAACATACGGACGAGGTGCTGGGCGAGGTCGCGCGGACCGAGGCGGAGTAGCGCCGGATCGCGGAGCCGAAACGACCGCCCCGGTTTTCCAGGGGCGGCCGCTCCGTCTGCAGACTACTGGGTCGGCGGAGTGGTGCCCGTGGTCGTGCCGGTCGTGCCCGTCGTTCCGGTCGGCGGGGTGGTCGTTCCCATGGAGCCGGTGGTGTCGCCAGGCGGCGTGGTCGTGCCCATCGTGCCGGCGGCGGCGGGATCGGTGGTCGCGCCCGTGCCGCCCATGGCCGGATCGGTCGCCATGGTGTTGGTCGCGCCGCTCATGGCCGAGGTGTCGGCGGCCGTGCCGGTGGTGGCCGCGTCGGTGGCGGCCGGCTCTTCAGTCTTCTGCCCGCAGGCCGCGAGGCCGGCGGCCGCGAGGATGGCGGCGGCAGTCATAAGTCGAAGCTTCACGCTGGATCTCCCTGAACCGTAACCCCCGACCGTAGGGGCACCTTAATACGGGAATTCCGCCTCGCAATATCGTGAATGATACTTTTGGGCGCGCTGAAGTATCTTTATCCGCTCTGCGGCGCCGCCTCGAAAGCTTGGCTTTTGGGGCGGTTTGTCTTTTGATAATCCCAGCTCGTAGGTCGGATTACTGGTTCATCGCAGCGGCGCGAACACCGGCGCCGGCGGGCCGTCGCCCTCGGTCGGCTCGAACCGCACCTTCACCCGCATCCCGATCTTCAGGTCGTCGGGGCTCACGTCCACGAAGTTGGTCAGCACCCTCGGCCCTTCGTCGAGGGTGACGTAGCCAATGGCGTAGGGACCGGTCGGCGAGCGCCGCATGATCGAGAACGTATAGACCTCGCCCTCGCCGGCGCTCTCCTCCCAGACCGTCTCGGAGCTCGCGCAGAACGGGCAGATCGTCCGCGGGTACCAGTGGGCCTTCGTGCACGCCGTGCAGCGCTTCACCAGGAAGCGCCCTTCGGCGGCGGCGTCCCAGAACGGCTTGCTCTCCAGGGTGACGGCGGGCGCCGGGATCGGACGGCTCATGACGTCGGACATCAGCTTCAAGCCTCCCGTTCCAGGATCAGGGTCGCGGCGCCGTGGCGAATGCCCAGCGAGCCGCCGGTGCCGTGCGCCACGGCCAGGTCGCAGTTGGCCACCTGCACCTTCGGGTGGGCCTCGCCGCGCAGCTGGCGCACCGCCTCGATGATCTTGGTCATGCCGCCCCGGTTGGTCGGGTGGTTGTTGCAGAGCCCGCCGCCGTCGGTGTTGAAGGGCAGCTTGCCGACGCCCGAGATCAGATTGCCGTCGGCGACGAACTTCCCGCCTTCGCCCTTCTTGCAGAAGCCCAGGTCTTCCAGCTGCATCAGCACGGTGATGGTGAAGCTGTCGTAGATCGAGGCGTACTTGATGTCGGACGGCGTCACGCCGGCCTCCTCGAACGCCCGCGGGCCCGACGAGACCGCGCCGGAGTAGGTCAGGTCGATGTCGCCGCCCAGAACGCCCTTCGGCGCCTCGCCCGCGCCCAGCACCCGCACGCGCGGCCGGTTCAGGCTCTTGGCCACCTCGGGGCTCGTGACGATCACCGCCCCGCCGCCGTCGGTGACCACGCAGCAGTCCAGCAAGTGCAGCGGGTCCGAGATCATGCGCGAGTTGACGACGTCTTCGACGGTGACAACGTCCTTCAGATAGGCGTGCTCGTTCCACTGGGCGTGGTGGCTGGCCGCCACCTTGATCCAGGCTAGCTGCTCCGAGGTCGTGCCGAACTCGTGCATGTGGCGCGTGGCGGCCATGCCGTAGGTGTTGTGCGTCGAGCCGCCGTAGATGTGCTCGAAGCCGGCTTCGGGCGGACCATCCGACAGCCCGCCGCCTCCGCCGCCGGGCCGCAGGCTCGCGCCCGGCCGGTTGCCGCCGTTCCGCGGCCGCCCGGCGAGCGTGATCAGCGCCACGCTGCACTTGCCTGCCGCGATCGCCTGGGCCGCGTGGCCGACATGGACGAGGTAGGACGAGCCGCCGGTCTCGGTGGAATCCATGTGCCGGACGTTGCGCAGGCCCATGTAGTCGATCATCGACAGGCCGCCGAAGCCGGGGGCGTCGCCGGCGCAGAAGTAGGCGTCGACGTCGGCGAACGAGAGGCCGGCATCCTCGAGCGCCCCTTTGGCGCACTCGGCATGCAGCTGTGCGGTCGTCTTGTCGGGCGCGTCGCGGGTGGGGTGCTCGAAGGCCCCCATCACGTAGGCCTTGCCCTTGATGCTCATGAGCGTCCCCCAGACCGTGTCTTCGAAGAATGCGTCCAGCGGCTTACCGCGCTCAGGGCAAGCCGCGCAACGCTGACCGAACGGAAGTTCAGAAGCGGGGCCTTGGCTTCCCCGCAGGGAAGGTTCCTACCTCCAGCGGCAAGAGAGAAGGAGTCCATCCAAATGATGCAAGGCAATGTGGCTCAGGCCTTCGCCGAGCGGCAGAAGGGCACGCTTCCGGGCGAGCTGGGCATCGAATGGGAGGAGGTCGCCAACGGCCGGGCGAGCGGCGCATTCACCGTGGCCGAAAAGCATATGGCGCCAAATGGCTTCCTCCACGCGGCGTCGATCGTCGCTCTGGTGGATTCCGCCTGTGGCTACGGCTGCGTGGCCTCGGCGCCCGAGGGCGCCAGCGGCTTCACCACCATCGAGCTGAAGGCCAACTATCTGTCGACCGCCCGCATCGGCGAGCGCGTCACCTGCGAGGCCCGCCTCGTCCACGGCGGCCGCATGACCCAGGTCTGGGACGCCGAGGCGGTGAACGCGACCACGGGCAAGACCATGGCGCTGTTCCGCTGCACCCAGATGATCCTGTATCCGAAGTGACGGCTACGGCCTCGCCCCGCGGCGGGGCCGGCGTCAGGTCCGGGAATGTCTAGGGATGGCGGAGAGGGTGGGATTCGAACCCACGATACGCTTTCACGTACGCCGCATTTCGAGTGCGGTACATTCAACCACTCTGCCACCTCTCCAACCGGGTGCTTGAGGCCCTTGCGGAACCCCCTGCCGAGTGAGCGGCGGAAACTACTCATCTCGTTCGGCGTCCGCAAGTGGGGTGTGACAGGATGTTTTCATCTGGTGGAAAGGCGCGGCCGGACGATCAAATGGTCGCGCGGGCCGGGGGCGTCCCAGCCTTACTCCGCCAATGTCACACCGCCGGGACTGGCTTGCGATCCTGGGGCTCGTCGTCGTCTTCGGCGCATCGGCGGTGCTGTGGCTGCTGATCTTCCGCTTCCTCAGCCTCCTGCTCTGAGACCGGCAGCTTGGCCGTGGTTCATCCACGAGTCAGGCGCGCTTTGGCAGAACGCCGGCCACGGAGGCCGCTGCGTATCGGCGGTCTTCGGTCCGCGGCGGCTGGTCCCGCCGGGGGCGGGCCCCGGTTCTCGGAGACCGGGGCCCACAGTTCCCGCCGCAAAATCGCCCGCGACACAGCTTGGCCTTTTTGCGGGGCGGGCGGAAACCGAACGGCGCGGTCAGGGTTCTGGACCGGATGTCCGTATGGAACTCGGAGACCTAATGATGAAAACGAAGCTGATCGCGGCCGCGACGCTGGCCTGCAGCGTCTTCGCCTTCACCGCCGTGCCGATGACCGTGGAGGCCCGCGAGCGGGTCTATGTCTGCGACAAGAACGTGAAGAAGAAGGCCAATAACGGCACCCTGGTCGGCGCGGTCGCTGGCGGCGTGCTGGGCAATGTGGTCGCCGGCAACGGCGCGAAGACCGAAGGCACCGTGCTCGGCGCGGGCGTCGGCGCGGTGGCGGGCCACCAGATCGCCAAGAAGAACGCCAAGAAGTCCTGCCGCTGGGTCTATCGCTGATCCGAGCCCTCAGGCCTTAGGCACAGGTAGCGCGCCCGATGGAAATTGGGCGCGTTGTCCTGCCAGCCGGTCACCCGCCGGCTCACCAAGTTGCGGTTCACCACGAAGAAGAGGGGCACGATCCCTTCGTCGTCCAGCATCCGCTGTTCGGCCTGCGCCAGGATCCGCGCGCGGCGCTGTAGGTCGGGCTCCTGGTCGGCCTGGGCCAGCAGGGCGTCGTAGCCCGGGTTCTTGTAGTCGCCGTAGTTCTGCGCTCCGGTGTCCGACTTCAGGAGGCCGAGGAACGTCACGGGATCGTTGAAGTCCCCGTACCAGCTCATCGAGCCCACCTCGAAGTCGCGGCTGCGATAGGCCGCAAAGGCCACGCCGCTCTCGTTCTGGGCGATCGAGACCTCGACGCCCACGGCCCGCCAGTCCGCCTGCACGGCCTCCATCAGCAGCAGCGTATCGGTGGTGTTCGGCGTCGTGATCGTCAGCTTCAGCGGCCGCTTGCCTGAGAACCCGGCTTCCGCCAGCAGTCGCCGGGCCTCCGCCTGCCGCGCCGGATAGCTCATGCCGGCCCACCGCAGCCTCGGCAGCTCCTGCACATAGTTGGCTGTCGTCGGTGGTACGAAGGAATAGGCCGGCTGCTGACCGGCCCCCATCAGCTTGCTGGTGATGAACTCGCGGTCCAGCGCCATCGACAGCGCCCGCCGCACGCGGATGTCGCGGAAGGCCGCCACGTCGCGGGTGTTGAACGCCAGGTAGCCTGTGGCCAGAGAGAGGCCCGTCCGCGCGACGCCCGGCAGGGTCTTCTGAAGGCGCCTGTAGCGGTTGGACTGGAAGCGGGTGTTGAGGTCCAGTTCGCCCCGCGCCACGCGCCGCTCGGCGCTGACGACGTCGGGCGAAGGGTAATAGTTCACCCGGTCCAGGCAGACGTTCGCCGCGTCGAAGAAGTGTGGGTTGCGGACGACCGTGATGCGGTCGCCCAGCCGCCAGGACGCCAGCTTGAACGCGCCGTTCGAGACGTAGCGCCCGGGCTGGACCCAGGCGTCGCCGTACCGCTCGACCACATGCCTCGGCGCGGGGAACCAGCTCTGGTGCTTGGCGATCTCCGGCAAATAGGGCGCCGGGTGGACGAGGCGGATCTGCAGCGTGCGGGCGTCGAGCGCCCGGACGCCCAGCGCCTCGAGCGGCGCCTTGCCCTCGTTCACGGCCTGGCCGTTCTCGATGAGGTACAGCAGCCAGGCGTAGATCGAGGCGGTCTTCGGATTGACCGTGCGCCGCAGTCCGTACACGAAGTCGTCGGCTGAGACCGGCCGTCCGTCCGACCACTTCGCCGCGCGCAGGTGGAAGGTCCAGACGAGGCCGTCGCGGCTCGTCTCCCAGTGCGTGGCCATGCCCGGCACGGGCGAGCCATCCGCCGCGTCGGTGGTCAGGCCCATCATCAGGTCGCCGATCACCGACGCCTCGTCGACCAGGTTCGACTTCTGCGGGTCGAGGGTCTGCGGCTCGGTGTTGTTGCCGTATTCCAGGCAGGCCTGACCGGCCGGGCAGTCGGCGCGCCGCACCTTGTCCTGGCAGGCGGCCAGGCCCAGCGGGACCAGCAGGGCGACGGCGAGGAGGGCGGAGCGAAGCGGCGCGATCACCCGCCCCATCAGTCCGCAGCGCCTGCCAAAAGTCGAGAGCCGTTGCAGCTTGAACCTGGCGGACGGCGCGAGCCCGTCAGGTGAAGATGCGCGGCTCGAGGGCGATCGGGATCGGCTCAGGAAAGGGCCGCCATCCACACTCGCGGATCACGTCGTTGCTCTCCTTGGCGCGGCGACCGGCGGCCAACGACCAGGTCACGTGGTAGGTCGAGCCGTCCGGCCGATCGGTGCTGCCGCCGATGCGTACGACCATCGCCTGCACCCCGCGCCCGTCGTCGGCCTCGCCCACGATTTCCCCGCAGGTCTCGGTCGGCAGCTTCGGGCGCGACGGTCCGAACGCGAGGGTGACGTGGTCGGCCACGGCCTCGGCGTAACGCGGCGGGAACCGGCGCAGGAGCGCTTCCCGCTCGCCTCTGTCCAGCGACCATCCGATGAAGCGGCTCATGGCGGCTAAACGCTCAGGCGCCGGGCGAGGCGCCCGTCGATCCCGAACACCCGCTCGTAGCGCTCGACCTCGGCTGGCTCGCCCGTGGCCTTCTCGGGATTGTCGGACAGCTTCACGACTGGTCGGCCGCCGGCCTCGGTCACCTTGCAGACCAGCGAGATCGGCTTCAGGCCCGGCGCCTCGACGCAGCCCTCGAGGTCGTTGGTCAGCTTGGTGCCCCAGCCGAAGCTCAGGCCCACGCGGCCGTGGAAGCGCCGATGCAGGTCCTCGATCAGGTCGAGGTCCAAGGCGTCCGAGAACACCAGCAGCTTCTCGGCCGGATCGCGGCCCTTCGCCCGCCACCAGTCGATCAGCGCCTCTCCGGCCTCCAGCGGCGGGGCGGAGTCGGGCCGCACGCCGCGCCAGTCGGCCACCCAGTCCGGCGCGTCCCGGAAGAAGGCGGCCGAGCCGAACGCGTCGGGCAGCACGATGCGCAGGGGCTGAGGGTAGAGCGCCGCCCAGGTCTCGAGCGCGCGGTAGGGCGCCTGCTTCAGGGCGGCGTCGTCGGGGGCGAGCGCGCCCAGCACCATCGGGATCTCATGGCCGTTGGTGCCTACGGCCGGCAGGTCCAGCGCCTTGGCCAGCAGCATGTTGCTGGTGCCCCGAAAGCTCGCGCCCAGCCGCTCGCGCATGATCTCGACGCAGGTGTGCTGCCAGGCGAGACTATGGCGCCGGCGCGTGCCGAAGTCGGTCAGGGCGAGGCCAGGCAGGGCCCTGAGGCGCTCGGCCTTGGATTCCAGCCGCCCGAGCGCGCAGCGATAGAGGTGATCACGCTCGTTCTCCGTCATGGCGCCCACGACGCGCCGCGCCCGCAGCTCCGAGAGGATCGTCAGGGCCGGGATTTCCCACAACGTCACCGCCGACCAGGATCCGTGGAACGACAGCGCCAGCTGCCCGTCGCGGAGCTCGAGCGTGTACGCCGGCAGCCGCAGCGTCGGCAGCCAGGCGAGGAAGTCCTCCGCGAACAGCCCGCGGCAGCCATAGATCTCGGCCTGCGCCAGCCAGGCGACCTCATCCGCCGTGAACGCCACCGTCCGCACGTGGTCCAGCTCGGCCCGCAGCTCCGCCTCGTCGACCTCCTCGGCGAGCCGCACGGCATGGGTCCGGTTCACCAGCGAGAACGTGACCGGTACGTCCGCATAACGCCGCCAGATCAGCTGCAGCATCAGCAGCTTGTAGAGATCGGTGTCGAGCAGCGATCCGATGACCGGCCGCCCCCCACGGGTCGAGGGCGCGGCCGTCGTCATGGCGTGAACAGCTCTGGGCGCCGGACCTTCAGCGCCAGGATCAGGGCCAGGGTCTTCAGGTCCTCGATGCGCCGCTGCTCGACCCAGGCCCACAGCTGCGCCAGCGGGACCTCCTCCACCGAGATCAGTTCGTTCTCGCTCTCGACGCCGCCGCCGTCGGCCACGCGATCACCTTGCGCGTACTCGGCCAGGAACAGGTCGATCTTCTCCGACGAGACCCCCGGAGAGGCAAAGGGCGAGCCGATCGCGTCGAGCCGCGAGAGGCGAACGCCCACTTCCTCCAGCGCCTCGCGGATCGCGGTGTCCTCCGGATCCTCGTTCTCCACCATGCCCGCCGGCGCCTCGAGCAGTTCGGGCGGGCCGCCGGCCCAGATCACCGGCGCGCGGGGCAGGTTGACCATCAGCGCGCAGCGGCGGGCCGGATCGTAGGGCAGCACCGCAGCGGCGCGCCCATGGTGTTCGATCTCTCGGCGGAAGGTCGTGCCGTCCGGCCCGGCGAGGGTGGCGACCATCAGCGTCGAATAGCCCTGGTAGACCGTCTCGACCTTGCGCAGTTCGACCGGCATCGCCGCTCCCGGATCGTTCCCAGATCGGAACCGCGGGCGCGGCTTCCGGTTGCCTCCTGGCAACGGAGGTGGCCATGCCGGATATCGATCCACACGTCGAGCAGGGGCGCAGCGTCCGCGGCGGCGCCTCCGCCTTGCTGGCCGCCCGGGCCGAGCCGCTGCCCGCGATCGACGATCCGGCTTTCGGCGCGCTGTTCGACCGTTTCGCCGACGCCCGCGTGGTGCTGCTGGGCGAGGCCAGTCACGGCACGTCCGAGTTCTACCGCGCCCGGGCCGCCATCACCCGCCGGCTGATCGAACAGCACGGCTTCAACATCGTGGCGCTGGAGGCCGACTGGCCCGACGCCCGGGTGCTCGACGCCCGCGTCCGCCACCGCGCCCGTTCGGCCGGCGCCGCCGACGCCTTCCGCCGCTTCCCGACCTGGATGTGGCGCAACCGCGAGTTCGACCAGTTCCTCGAGTGGCTCGCCGACCACAACCGCTTCCGGGCGCATCATCGCCAGGCGGGGATCTACGGCCTCGACCTCTACAACCTGGCCGGCTCGATGCGCACCGTCATCGACTACCTCGACCGGGAGGATCCGGATGCGGCCAAGGTCGCGCGCGAACGCTATGGCTGCCTGACGCCCTGGGCCGAGCAGCCGGCGGCCTACGGTCACCTCACGCTTTCGGGCCGTTACGCCGGCTGCGAGGGGGCGGTGAACGCGATGCTGCGCGAGATGCTGGAGCGCGGGTTGGGCGACGCCGGCGGCGATCCGGAGGAGGCGCTGCTGGACGCCACCCAGAGCGCCCGCCTGGTGGCCGACGCCGAGGCCTACTACCGGGCCATGTACTACGGCGGCGCCGAGAGCTGGAACCTGCGCGACACCCACATGTTCGAGACCCTCCAGGCGATCCTCGAAGCCAAGGGCCCCGAGGCGAAGGCCGTGGTCTGGGCGCACAACTCCCACATCGGCGACGCCCGGGCGACCGAGATGGGCGCCGTGCGCGAGGAGCTGAATATCGGCCAGCTGTGCCGGGAGGCCTATGGCGACGCGGCTCGGCTCATCGGTTTCGGCACGCATAGCGGCACGGTGGCCTGCGCCTCCGACTGGGACGAGCCGATGGAGGTGAAGCAGGTGCGCCCCGGCCTGCCCGACAGCGTCGAGCGCCTGTCGCACGGCGCAGGTCTAGGCCGCTTCCTCGTCGACCTTCGGCCGGGCGCACACGAGGATGTCCGCGAAGCCCTGGCCGAGCCACGGCTGGAGCGCTTCATCGGCGTCATCTACCGGCCCGAGACCGAGCGCTGGAGCCACTATGCCGAAGCCCGTCTTACGGACCAGTTCGACGCCTGGGTCTGGTTCGACGAGACCCGCGCCGTGACGCCGCTGGCGGTGGCGGCGCCACCTAGGGATGAAGACGGCTCCGAGGACACCTGGCCCTTCGGCATCTAGCTGCTAGGCTGCCCCGATCGCACTGGCGCGGCTTTGGGGGGCGGCGTGACCTGGATCGTCATCACGGCTCTGGTTGTCTGGCTGATCTACCTGCAGGGGAAGGTGGCCGGTCTGAACGACCGCCTGAGCCAGGCCGAGCGCCGCCTGCAGCCGCGCGAGAGCGCCGTGCCGCCGACACCCGGGGCGCCGGCGGCTCCGGAGCCTCCACTGAGGCCGATCCCGCGGGCCGCTGCGCCGCGCGAGCCCGAGCTGATCGCGCTCCGGCCGGAACCCGTGCGTCCCGCGGCGGCCGAGGCCGCAACGTCCGAGGTCATGTTCGCGCCGCCCCGCCCGACGCCGCCGCCGGGCAAGCCTCTCCGCGAGAGCCTTCGCGCCTGGCTGGAGGAGAACGGCCTTGCCTGGGCCGGCGGAGCGGCGCTGGCCCTCGGCGGCCTGTTCCTCGTCACCTATGCGGCCCAGCGCGGGGTCTTCACTCCGGCCATGCGCATCGCCGCGGCCTTCGTCACCGGCCTCGTCCTGATGGGCGCCAGCGAGTGGCTGCGTCGCCGCGCCGAGCGGGACGAGCGCGGCCATCGCCTCGCCGCCGCTGTCGCGGCCGGCGCCGGAGCGGCGACGCTCTACGGCGCCGTCTGGGCCTCGTACTGGCTCTACGCCTTCATCGGCCTGCCGCTGGCCGGCATGGGGCTGGGCGCCATCTCGCTGGGCCTGCTGGCGCTGGCCTTCCGGCACGGCGAGCCCCTGGCCGTCCTGGCCGTGGGCGGGGCCTTCATAGCTCCGGTTATCACCGGCCCTCAGCATTGGGCCGCCCCCGCGCTTACCGCCTATCTCGCGCTGATCACCCTGACCGGCTACGCCGTCGCCGGCGGCCGACGGTGGGGCCAGGCCGGCCTTGCGACCCTGGTCGGCGCGGCGCTGTGGGGCTTCGCCGGTCTCGCCGCGGAAGGCTACGTCCGCGTGGTCGCGCTCGGCCTCGCGCCTGTGGTCCTCGGCATCGCGGCCCTTGAATGGCGGCGACGCAGGGGCGATGCGGTGGAGATCGCCGCCGGCGTTTCCAGCTTCACGCTGCTGCCCACGGCGGCCTTCGCCCCGGCCGCGCTCCTGCTGATCGTCCTTTGGCTCGTCGCCGACGGCGCGGTCGCCGCCGCCCCGCCCGCGGCCCTCGGCAACATGGCGCTCGCCATCCTCGCCGCCGTCGCCGTGCGGCGCGGCCTCATCCCGCCGCCGGTCCAGCTCGCGGCCTACGCCGCCGGCCTCGGCGCCTTCGTCCTGGCGGCCGGTCCCCAGCCCTGGGCGATCGGCGTGGCCGCCGTGGTCGCCGTCTCCGGGGTCGCCGCCGGCCCGGGCCGCACGACGAACGACGGCCTCTGGGCCGCGGCGGCGGCCGTCGTCGCCCTGCTCCTGGGCCTGAGCTCCACGGCCAGCCTGTTCGGAGCGTTCTGGGCCCCCGAGGCGGCGATGGCGCTGCTGCTGCTGGCCTGCGGGGCCGCCGTCGCCCGCCGCACGGAGGCCCCGCAGCGCGACCTGCCGCTCGCCGTGTGGATCTGGGCCGCGGGCGCCGCCGCCCTGTTCGCCCTCAACGACGGTCTTGACCCCCGCATCCTGCCGCAGGGCGCCGCGGGCCTGTCGCTGGGCGCCGCGATCCTCCACGCCCGGCTCGGCTGGCGCGGCCTGGCCGCGGTCATGGTGGCGTCCGCCGTCGCTGCGCTCGCCGCCGTGATCTCGCCCCTGCTGTTCGACGCCCTGCGCGAAGGCGAGCTCAGGTGGTGGCAGCTGGCCGCCATCGCTGGCGGCAGCACGGGGTTGGTCGCCCTGGGCGCCTGGATCGCCGGCCGCGCCGACCGCCCGCGCGAGAGCGCCGAGGCGTTGCAGACCGGCGCCCTGCTGATCGGCCTCGCCAGCATCTTCGTCCTGCTCCGTCTCTGGAGCACGGCCGGAGCGGTCGGCGGCGGGACGCTGGACCCCTTCCTCGAGAGCGCCCTGCGGACGGTGCTGATCCTGGTGGCCGGCCTGACCTCGGCTCAAGCGGTGCGGGCCGACTCCAGCCTGATCGGCCGCTGGCGCGGGCAGGTCCTACTTCTGCTGGGCGTGTCGCACGGCGTGGTGTGCCAGGTGGTGGCGGCCAATCCGCTCCATGCCTGGTGGAAGCCGGCTGTGGCTGGCCCGCCGCTCGCCGACAGTCTGTTCGTGGGGTTCCTGGCGCCGGCCGCCCTGCTGGCTTTCGCGACGGTGAAGAAGGTCAGCATCAATCGACCGCTGTTGGCCGTCTACGCAGCGGCGGCCGGCGGCTTCGGTCTGATCTGGGCGGCGCTGGCGATCCGCCGCCTGTTCCAGGGCGCGAGCCTGCATGCAGGTCTCGATGCGGTCGGGCGCGCGGAATGGGCGGCCTATGGCGGTCTGGCGCTGGCCGCGGCCGGCGGCGCCCTGCTGCTGGGCCGGCTGGCGGCCGGGCGGGCGTGGTCCGTCAGTCCGCTCGCCGCGCGGCTTGTCCAGGTCGGAACCGTCACCGGCTGGGCGGGCCTCCTCCTGGCGGTGTGGATCTTCGGCTATGCCGCCAGCGCCTGGTGGGGACCCATCACGCGGCCGCTCGCCGGGCACCCGGCGGCCTGGCTGCTGTTCGCCCTCTACGCCGCCGGCGCGGCGTGCGCCTTCGGGCTCGCGCGGCTCGCGGCGGCCGCCGAGGATGAGCGGCTCGCCCGGGCGGCGCGGCTGGCCGTCCCCGCCATCGCCTTCGCCCTGCTCAGCCTGCTCGTCCGCTATGGCTTCCGGGGGCTGGATATGCGGCCGGACCTGCGCGACGCGGCGCTGGAGACCTGGACCTTCTCCGCGGCCTGGGGGCTCTACGGCTTCGGTCTGCTGATCTACGGCGCGGTCCGCCGCAGCGTCGACCTGCGGGTGGCGGGGCTCACCGTGCTGATGATCACCCTGGCCAAGATCTTCGTGTTCGACATGGCGAGGCTGGACGGCGTGGTCCGCGCCGGCTCATTCCTGGCGGTGGGCGCCCTGCTGCTGGCGGCCGCCGTGCTGATGCGGCGGATCTCCGGGGCCACCGGCCTGTCGTTCGGCGTCAGCTCGAGTCGGGCGCGCCTCGCCGACGCGCCCGACGCCTAATACGATCAGCCCAGCGAGGCGCGCAGCATCCACGCGTGCTTCTGGTGGGCCTCGATACGAGCGTCGATCACCGCCGCCGTCACGTCGTCGGCGCCCTCGCGGGCGGCCTTGGCGGTCTTGATCAGGGTCTCATGGTCGGCGACGAGGTCCTGCAGCATGCCGACTGCGTCCTTGTTCGGGTCGCCGTCCTGGATGCCCGACAGGTTGCCGAAGCTGCGGTAGCCCTGCGGCGCCAGCTCGCCCAGCGCCCGGATGCGCTCGGCCACGGTGTCGATGGCCGTCCACATCTCGGTGTACTGCTCCATGAACATGGCGTGCAGCGCGTGGAAGTTCGGACCCCGGACGTTCCAGTGGTAGCCGTGGGTCTTCAGATAGACGGCGTAGGTATCGGCCAGCAGCTTCGACAGGCCGTCCGCGACGGTGTCGCCCATGATTGTACTCTCCCTCGTTGCTCGATCGGTCAGGCGCCCGCCGGACGGCCGTGCTGCGGATGCGAAGCGGCGCGGACCGGCGCAAGCCTCATCCACGCGCGCTCATGCACGGCGAAGGCGATCGTCTGGAAAATGGGCTCGATCAGCCCGACGGCCAGCGCCGCCCGCCAATTCTGGGTCAACGCATAGGCCACGGTGATGGCGACGATCATGTGAACGACCGACCAGCTGGCGGTCTTGGCGGCGAGGCGCATGACGAGCGTCCTGATTGCGAACGGTTCTTAATATAGCCGTCGCCAATCGAAACGCAATGATCCAGAGAAAGTTTCTACTGTGTAGGCGTCGCAGCCTTCGCCGGCACCGTCCAGCGGTAGATCCCATTGCCGCTCGGCATCATCTGTTGCTGTTCGGGCTGCCAGTCGCCCATCAGGAAGGCGTGGCTGACGATCCGCGTGCCGGGCTTCAGCTTCAGCAGCCGCGGCATCAGCTTCTCGTTCAGGCTGGGCAGCAGATAGAGGGTGATCACCGTCGCCTCGCTGAAGTCGGCCTCGAACAGGTCCTCCTGCCGGAAGCTGACCAGGTGGGAGACGCCAGCCGCCTCCGCGTTCGCATTGGCCTCCTTGATGCGGTTCGGGTCGATATCGATGCCGACGCCCTTCACCCCGAACTGCTTGGCCGCCGCGATCGGGATGCGGCCGTCGCCGGAGCCCAGGTCGTAGAGCACGTCGCCGGCCTTCACCTCGCCCATCTTCAGCATGGCGTCGACGGTCTCGTGCGGCGTCGGCACATAGATCACGTCCGGCCCGCGATCCGGCGGCGCCTTCGCGGGCTGGGTCAGGGCGGCCGAGGGGGCCGCGGTCAGCGCCAAGACGGCGGCGACCAGATACGCTTTGGCGGAAACTCTCATGGGGGCGTCTCCTTTCGGCGGGTCTTAAGCGGGATGAGCAGCAGGCCGCCCACGGCCAGCACCGCGAGCCCCAGCAGGGCGCCGCGGCCGGTGTAGGCGAGGCTGGACCAGAGCAGATAGGCGTTGGTGGCGATGAACAGGGCCGGCAGCACGGGATAGAGCGGCACTCGGAAGGGGCGAGGCGTCTCGCGGTCGATCATCCGCAGCCGGATCAGGGCGACGCCCACCAGCAGGAAGAAGCCCCAGAACACCGGGGCCGTGTACTCCACCGCCAGCCGGAAGCCGTCGCGGGCGAACGCGCCGGCCGCCACCAGGGCCAGCGCCGCCAGCCCCTGCAGGATGAGGCCGTTGCGCGGCGTCGCCGCCGTCTCGTCCCAGCGGCCCAGCGCCGCCAGCCTGGGATGGTCGCGGCCCAGCGCCCAGGCTGTGCGCGCGCCGGTGAAGACCGTGGCGTTGGCCGAGGTCAGCGCCGCGACGGCGACCACGGCCGAGACCAGCACCGCGCCGGCCGGTCCGAAGGCCAGCCGCATCAGGTCGGCGGCCACGGCCTCGGATTCTGCCACGCCCGAGAGCCCGAGCGCCCGCAGATAGGCGGCGTTGGCCGCCAGGTAGAGCAGCGTGATGATCAGTAGGCTGCCCACCAGCACCGGCGCCATCCGCCGCCGCGCGTCCTTCAGCTCGGCCGAGACATAGGCCGCCTCGTTCCAACCGCCGAAGGTCAGCAGCACGAAGACCATCATCAGCCCGAAATGGCTCGTCTCGGAGGGCGCAGGCCCCGGCGCGGCGGCCGGCGCGATGAGCAGGCCCGCCACGATCACCGCCGCAAGCCCTACGACCTCCGCCACGGTCAGCCACAGCTGAACACCCGCCCCTGCGCGGACGCCGATCCACTGGATGACGGTGATGGCGACCACCGCGCTCGCCGCCCAGATCGCCGACGAGAAGGCGCCCAGCGGAACGAGCGCGCTCATGTAGTCGCCGAACACATAGGCGAGCAGGGCCACCGAGCCCGTCTGGATCACCGAGAGCCGCGCCCAGCCGTACAGGAACGCCAGCCGCCGTCCGAAGGCGCGCGAGAGGTAGTGGTAGTCGCCGCCGGCGTGCGGATAGGCCGAGGCGAGCTCGGCGTAGCACAGGGCTCCCAGGAGGGAGATCAGGCCGCCGGCCGCCCACGCCACGAGGACCGCCGGCGCGCCGTCGGCGGCGCCGGCGACGAGCGACGGCGTCCGGAAGATCCCGGCCCCGACCACGATGCCGATGGTGATGGCCATGGCCTCGCGGACGCCCAGCGTCTCACGGACACCGAGCGTCTCACGGACACCGAGCGTCTGCCGGACATTCCCCGCCTCGACCGTCATCCGGAGCCTCCGGGGTGCGCCCGTTAAACGGCACGAGTGCGGCCCCGCAAAGCCAAGCCGGTCAATCGGGAAAGTCCAGGCATCCGGGAAAACCCTGATCACGGATCCGTGATCTCGGCTGAACCAAAGCCGCATTTGTGGGTTTTGACCGGCTGATCGAGGGGCAAGACATAGGAGAGACGACCATGAAGACGCTCGCCATGGCCCTCGCGGCCGCCACCGCACTGACCGCCGCCGGCGTCGCCGGCTCGGCCGCCGCCCAACCCTACGGCCAGCCGTACAACGACCGCGGCTGGTACGAGCGCGGCTGGCACGACGATCGCGGCGAGTGGGTCCACATCGAGCGCCGCAAGATGCAGCTCGACCGCCGCATCGACCAGGGCCTGCGCTCGGGCCAGCTGACCAACCGCGAGGCGATCCGTCTGCGGAGCCAGTTCGATGAGATCGCGCGCATGGAGTACCGCTACAGCCGCAACGGCCTTTCGCCGCGCGAGATGGCCGAGCTGGACCGCCGCTTCGACCGTCTGGCCGCCCAGATCCGCTGGGAGCGCCGGGACGACCAGCGCCGCTACGGCTATAACCGCTGGTAGCGTCATCCGGACCTGAAGGTGCGGCGGCGGGACGCCTGATCTTCCCGCCGCCGCCCTCAGGCCCCATCTGAGCGGCGATGCCGAGCCTCGCCCAACAGAGCCTTTTCGACCCGCCCGCGCCCGCTGCGCCGGCGGGTTTCGGCTACTCCGCGAAGTTCGTGTCGGACGCAGAGGAGGCGGAGTTGCTCGCCCGCCTGGCCGATGTGCCGTTCGAACCCTTCCAGTTCCGCGGCTACGAAGGCCGGCGCCGGGTGCATTCCTTCGGCTGGCGCTACGACTTCACGGGCCCGGGCCTGGTCCAGGCCGAGCCGCTCCCCGACTGGCTGATCCCCGTTCGCGATCGCGCCGCCGCCTTTGCAGGCTTGCCGGCGGACAACTTCCAGCACCTGCTGATCAACGAGTACCAGGAAGGCGCGCCCATCGGCTGGCACAAGGATCGGCCAGTGTTCGAAAAGGTGGTCGGCGTTTCCCTGGGCGCGGCCACCGTCATGCGCTTCCGCCGCCGCGTCGGCGAGAAGTTCGAGCGCCTGAACGTGCCGCTGCCGCCGCGCTCCGCCTATCTGCTGGACGGCCCGGCGCGCACCGAATGGGAGCACAGCCTCCCTGAGGCCAAGGCGCTCCGCTACTCGCTGACCTTCCGTAACCTGCGCTGATCGTTTCCAATTCGGCAGAAATCCTCCGCCTGCGCCAGGCTTTATCTCCTCACCGGCGCCGACGATCTGTCAGGCTCCAGTTCGTTCGAGAGGAAGCCTTCCCCGTGCAGTTCCAGAAGTTCGCCGCCGGCTTCGCCGTCGCAGCCGTCGTTGTGTCCGCCGGCATGGTCCAGGCGCAGGACGCCTTCACCCGCAAGCCGGCCGAGGTCCGCGCCGGGACCTACACCCTCGATCCCGAGCACTCCAAGATCACCTGGTTCGTGAACCATCTGGGCTTCTCGACCTACGCCGGCCAGTTCGCCGGCGCCACCGGGACCCTGACCCTCGAGCCCAAGGCGCCCGCGGCCTCGAAGCTGGACGTCACCGTCAAGGCGGACGACGTGGGCACGCTGAACGCCGCCCTCGACAAGCACCTGAAGTCCGCCGACTTCCTCGACACGGCGAAGTTCCCGACCGCGACCTTCAAGGCCACCCGCATCGTGGTGAAGGACGGCAATGAGGCCGACATCCATGGCGACCTGACGCTGCGCGGCGTGACGAAGCCGATCGTCATCGAGGCCGAGTTCAACCAGGCCGGCGTCAACCCGCTCGACAAGAAGTATTCCGTGGGCTTCGACGGCGAGGCCAAGATCCGCCGCTCGGACTTCGGCATCGCCTACGCCCTGCCGGCGGTCGGCGACGAGGTCACGCTGAAGATTGAGGCCGAGTTCAAGGCGGCCAGCTAAGCAAAAGGGCCGCCCTCACGGGCGGCCCTTCGATGTTCACGCGGCAGCTTCTTAGAAGATCTCGAATAGACCCGCGGCCCCCATCCCGCCGCCGACGCACATGGTGACGACGCCGTATTTCGCGCCGCGCCGCTTGCCCTCGTAGAGCAGGTGGGCGGTGCAGCGGGCGCCGGTCATGCCATAGGGGTGGCCGATCGAGATCGAGCCGCCCGACACATTCAGCCGGTCGTTTGGGATGCCCAGCTTGTCGCGGCAGTAGAGCACCTGGCTCGCAAAGGCCTCGTTCAGCTCCCAGATGCCGATGTCGTCGATGGTCAGGCCGTTGCGCTCGAGGAGCTTCGGGATCGCGAACACGGGGCCGATGCCCATCTCTTCCGGACCGCAGCCCGCCACCGCCATCCCGCGGTAGGCGCCCAGCGCTTCCAGGCCGCGCTTCTCGGCCTCCTTGCGCTCCATCAGCAACACGGCGGCCGAGCCGTCCGACAGCTGGCTGGCGTTGCCGGCGGTGATGTACTTGCCCTGCGGCACGATGCGGCCGCCCTTGAACACCGGCTGCAGCTTCTGCAGGTCCTCCAGCGTGGTCTGCGGCCGGTTGCCCTCGTCGCGGTCGAGGGTGATCTCCTTGTCCGCCGTCTCGCCGGTCTCCTTGTTGACCAGCACCTTCATGACGGTGGTGACAGGGACGATCTCGTTGGCGAACCGGCCCTCGGCCTGGGCCTGGGCGGTGCGTTGCTGCGACTGCAGGGCATACTCGTCCTGCGCCTCGCGAGAGACGCCGTAGCGGTCGGCGACGATCTCGGCGGTCTCGATCATCGAGGTCCACAGTTCGGGCACGTTCTGGCTGAGCCACGGGTCGAGCGCCATGAAGCGGTTCGACTTGTCGTTCTGCACCAGGCTGATCGACTCCACGCCGCCGCCGATGGCCACCGGCGCCCCGTCGTTGATGATGTACTTGGCGGCCGTGGCCACGCCCATCAGGCCCGAGCTGCACTGCCGGTCGATGGTCATGCCCGAGACGGTGTTCGGCAGGCCGGCGCGCAGCGCCGCCTGCCGGGCGATGTTGTTGCCCGTGGTGCCTTGCTGCATGGCCGCGCCGAAGGCCACGTCGTCGATCTCGCCCGGGTCGACGCCCGCCTGAGCCACCACGGCGCGGATCGACTCGGCGGCGAGCGTCGCGCCGTAGGTGTTGTTGAAGGCGCGGCGGTAGGCCTTGCCGATGGGGGTCCGCTT